>ENA-ORXM01000030-ORXM01000030.1-marine-metagenome-genome-assembly--contig:-NODE-30-length-259987-cov-14.843923_pt1 | contig 259987 bp, 253 predicted proteins | sample MGYA00237867_ERZ511480 | MGnify/ENA primary metagenome ERZ511480 (study PRJEB26309, sample SAMN06266103) | marine metagenome | isolation source: Algal blade | place: United Kingdom:Sidmouth, United...
GCACACTAAGCAATTAATATTAGAAAATACGCAGGAGGTATAAATGACAGATAAAGACAAAAAAGAGAAGGCTATTGAATTAATTAAAGAAATGAAAACCGGCTCTTTCATAACCAAGAGCGTGACGGGGCAGTTTAGCGCTCGCCCAATGTCACACGTCGATGTAGACATGATCGAGAACAAGATCACCTTTTTCAGTGACGATGACACTTTGAAGGTATTTGAAGTTATAAATGATTCACAAGTTTTGTTGACCTATAATAACTCGGACAAAGATGTATACGTAAATGTTACTGGTCAAGCTAAGATAACTAAAGATCTCAATGAGTACTTAAAATATTGGGATGACGAAATGGAAACTTGGTATCCACAAGGTATTAAGGATCCTAAAATTTGTCTAATAGAGGTTAAAATTAGTGAGATTGAGTACTGGGATAGTGACTTGAACTCTTTAACTAAGGCCTACAAGTTTTTCGTAGCCAACATGAAAAACGAAAGACCCACAATAGGCACGCACGGAAAAATTAATATCAACTAGGAGATACATATGAAAAATAAACATTCTAAAAAAGATAACGAAGGTAACTACGATATTGACGGAGTCTCTTATTGCGGAAAAAAAACCACTCGCACCGCGTACGGGCGCGCACTTGCAGGCATAACGGGGGGCAGTCTGGACGTACGTTTGGTTAAGCACAACAAAGGCCGGAAAACAGAATCAATTCAAAACGTGATAGCGGCTAGCAAAGCTTAAAATTAGCTTCCTACGACGTTTTGCGCTAGGCACTACGCTAGGCACTAAATTTTAAAGCGCCAAAATAAACGTTATAAATCAATAAGTTATTGGAAAGTAATGGCGCACTGGGGAGGATTTGAACCCCCGACCCCTTGATTCGTAGTCAAGTACTCTATCCAACTGAGCTACCAGTGCGGGTGCTTAGGACGTTGTCCTGAGCTAGAGCCGCGTTAAAGCCTATTCGGGCGGCGTTCGCAAGTCTTTTTTGTGACAAATTTCACGCTTACGTTTAGAAAAGAGGTTTGTGGTAATATCTTAGGGCTTTGCCATTATTGGGAATATCGCGGTTTCCGCAGGCATGAAACCCAAAGGCTTCGTGGAACTGGTGGGAGCGCGGGTTATCAGGCAGGGTATTTACCTCGCAGGTGAGGGCGGTGTAACCCGCATTTCGAGCATGGATTTCAAAGTCTTGGTAGAAGGTTTTTGCGAGACCACGACCTTGGGACGCAGGGTCGATAATGATGCGGTCGATATAGAAAAAATTGTTAAACCGCGCGCGTAACCAAGCGAGGTTTTCATGTTCTGGATAGTCCGTATCCGACCCGTATCCGATTAATATGGCTTGCGCATTGTTGATCTGTTTCGCGTAGTTTGCCTTTGACAAAATATAGATGAGTTCATCACGGTCGAGCGGCGCGAGCCAATGCACGAACTCTGCATTGATCTTTAGGATTTGGTCAAAATGTTTTGGGGTAATGTCAGCGATTATTTTATCAGAAGTCATTTAGGCCGCGCCTCGAAAACGCCGCGCATGAGCGCACGCGCGACGCATCGTGCGCTGGCGGCACCGAGTTCCGCGAGGTCTACGGGACTTTCGCAGGGCGTATTCCCCGTTGCGAGCGCAAAAATTGTATCGCCGTCCAGCGGCGTATGCGCGGGCTGTACGGCCATTGCAATACCGTCTTGGGCCATAATAGCGATACGTTTAAGTTGCTTTTGCGACAGGGCCGCGCTGACGGCGACGACACCAATTACAGTGGATTGCCCCGCCGCTTTTAGAAAAGCGAGTTTTGTGTCCATTGCAGGCGAGAGCGCGTAATCTTGCGGAGGCTTTTGCCCGCCAAATTCACCGCTGATTTCATAAGGCCACGCCCATGGGACTTGTGTCCCGGGCATATAGGGCGAGCCTACGGGGTTGGCAGCAATAATAGCGCCGACTGTAATATCTCCGACACGTTCTGAGGCGCTGCCAAGGCCACCTGCATAAAGGCCTGCTGTTGCGCCGTATCCTGCGCCAGACTGCCCTAACTCAAGGGGGGCGTTAAGCGCTTCGCAGGCCTGTATTCCCAAACCGCGGAAAGGCGGGGTCAGGCCCCACGCCTTGTCACCGCCATTGGCATTATCAAAAAGAATCGCTGACGGGACGATAGGCGAGACGGGAATTGGGGCAGGGCTGGGTGCGAACCCGATACTTTTCGCGCCGAGCCACGCGCAAACGCCGTCTGCTGCCGCGAGGCCGTAAACAGAGCCGCCTGAGAGCGTGACCGCGTGAACCTTGTCGATTAACCCGCCGTCTTGAAGTGTATCTGTTTCTCGAGTGCCAGGCCCGCCGCCGCGTACGTCAACTGCGCATGTGGCGGGCGCGTCAGGGATAATCACGGTTACGCCTGTTCTAACATTGGCGTCATGGGCTTGTCCGACCTGCAAGCCACCAACATCTAAAATTGAAGCGCTGAAATTCGAGTCTGTCATACGTCTTTAAAGTCTGTGTGTCGGTCTATGGCAATAGGAAATAGGCAAGAGGGCGCGTCTTTAATAAAGGTCTGTTTCTAAAATTACGCTATGTTGGACTCTCATATTTGGCGAATCCTGTCTTGTGCAAAAAGAGGCTTCGCGTATTGTGCACTCAAATTTTTGGAGCTTGAACATGAAATACGCAACGCTTTTACTTATGGGCACAGTTTTAAGCTTAGGGGCGTGTAAGGCACCGAGCAGTTCAGATATTGATTCAGCCAGTGACGCGAAAACCTCTGCAAAACTTGCGGATATAAAAATGGTCGCCCCTCGTATGGCGGTGACGCCGCCTGCGGCGTCGGCTATGGTCGCGGCGGCAAACCCGTTAGCGGTTAAAGCGGGACTTGAGATTTTAGAACAAGGCGGTTCTGCCGTTGACGCGGCCGTTGCGGTGCAGACCGTTTTAGGTCTTGTGGAGCCGCAAAGTTCAGGCATTGCAGGCGGTGCGTTTCTGATTTTGTATGACAATAAATCGGGCGATGTTTGGGCGTATGATGGACGCGAAATGGCACCTGCCGATATTAAAGCAAATCTTTTTCAAGACGAAAACGGCGACCCTATCAAATATTTCGACGGAATAGCCTCTGGGAAATCGACGGGCACACCTGGCGCAATGGCCATGTTAAACCGTGTGCATCAGGATTACGGTAAATTGCCGTGGGGCCCGCAAATGGAACCGGGTATTCGGATTGCCGAAGAGGGTTTTGCCGTCACGCCGCGTCTGTTTAACGCGATTGACCGTATGGGCAAATATGCGCTTAAGAACCAAAAAGAGCCGCGCGAATATTTCTTCTTAGAAGACGGCGAGACTCCGATCCCTGTGGGCTATGTTCGCGACAATCCGAAATATGCAGACGCCTTGCGCGCCTTGCAAGTGAACCCCCGTGCCATGCTCGAAGGCCCTGTGGCCGAAGCGATCATTACCGCAATCCGCGAAGAACCGCGTCCCGGTACGCTATCCCTCTCTGATATGGCAAAATATCAGCCTACGAAAAAACCTGCCCTGTGTTCGCCTTACCGCGAATATACAGTGTGCGGCGCGCGTCCACCGTCAAGCGGCGGTGTGGCGGTGCAGTCCATTCTGGGTGTATTGCAAAACTTTGATATGGCCGCGATGGGGCCAAGCCTGCAAGGCTATCATCACTTCATCGAGGCAAGCTTCCTCGGTTATGCGGACCGCGATAAATATGTCGGAGATGAGGCGTTCGTTAAAGTGCCTTTGGATAGCATGCTCAACCAAGATTATTTAAAATCGCGTGCGGGCTTGATTAAAAAGGATAGGGCCATGGTCGATGTGAAAGCGGGCGATCACGGCATTGCAGGCCAAGACGCGACGCCCGATAACCCCGGAACTTCGCATTTTACAATCGTGGATAAAGACGGCCTGACGGTGTCTATGACAACAACGGTTGAATCTGTTTTTGGTAGTCAGCGTATGGCGCATGGCTTTATCCTAAATAATCAGCTGACAGATTTCTCTTTCAAAAGTGTCGATGAAAACGGCTTGCCGCTCGCGAACGCGCCTGCGGCGGGAAAACGTCCCCGTTCTAGCATGTCGCCTGCGATTGTGTTTGATAAGAACAAGCAATTCTTGCTGACGTCGGGTTCACCGGGCGGAAATTCAATCATTGCCTATACGACGAAAACGATTGTCGGTATTTTGGATTGGGGACTGACGCCGCAAGAAGCTGCGTCTCTGCCCAATGTTATTGCGCGAAATGGTAAAGTCCGCCTCGAAGAAAACTTGATGGACGGTGATATTGTCGACGGCCTAGAAGCCATGGGGCACAACGTCATTCGATCGCAAGGTGAGCGCAGTGGGATACAGATTATCCGCAAATTGCCAGACGGGACATTGATCGGCGGCGCAGACCCTAGGAGCGAAGGCGTAGCGCTTCGGCCAGCGGATGTGAAATAGGGCTTGGGCGTCCTCCCTAAACCGCCCGCGCCATATAGCGTGAACAGACGAGCGGATTGTCGTAATATTTTTCAATGTCTACAAACCCAAGGCGCTCATAGAGCGCATTGGCGTGGGTAAGGTCTGGATTTGTGTCCAGATACATCTCGCTATAGCCGAGCGCTTTGGCGCGTCTTAGGCTTTCCACGGTGAGTTTAAGGCCCAGTTTGTGACCTCGAAATTCGGGCAGGGCGTAGAGCCGCTTAAGTTCGCATATGCCTGTATTAAACGGTTTGACCGCGCAAGCGCCCGCAGGTTTTCCGTCGACTTTCGCGAGCAGCAGCACGTCATAGCTATTGGGAAAATTTGCGAACTCAGTGTCTGTGCCTTGAAAGGTCAGGGTTTCGCCGAGTTCGCGTTCGATGAACTTTATATACTTTAACATAATGTCTTTAGCCGATTGAATATCGGCTAGAGATTTGGCGTGAATTATGTCTATTTTAGACATGATAGGTCTTTTCAGGGTTACTTTTCGATCTCGACCACATGTGGGTACGGGATTGAAATACCACCTTTGTCAAAGGCTTCTTTGACAGATTTAATCAAATCAAAACGGACATCCCAATAATCTTCTGGCTTACACCAGACGCGCATTTGAATATCGACAGAACTATCGTTCAAGCATGCGACTTTCGCCCAAGGGCCTTCGGGATCAGATAGAACGCGGCCATCTTTGCCTGCGACCGTTTTTATAATGCCAATGGCTGTATCAATATCGTCTCCGTAATCAATGCCGAAATCAACATCGACGCGGCGACGGCCGAGCGAGGTTAAGTTCTTTATTGTGTTTGAACGCGCCTCACCGTTTGAAACAATGATTTGAATATTATCAAGACTGCGGAGGGTGGTCGTAAAGATATTCATGTCTTCAACCGTGCCTTCTTCGCCTGCGACTTCGACGAAATCTCCGACTTTGTATGGGCGCAGGATAATCAGTAAAAGACCCGCGGCGACATTACTCATAGAGCCTTGCAAAGCGAGGCCAATGGCAAGGGTCATGGCCGCAAATATACCCATAATCGAGGCAACTTTTGCCCCTAAAATAGACACTGCAATCAATAGGGCCGCTAGGATAATTCCGTAACGGGCCGTGGTTGCGGCGAGTTTTCCCAGCGTCGTATCTACACTGGCACTGTTAGAGGCTTTGGCTTGAATGAAATTAAAGACTTTGCGCGCGATCACAAATCCAATCCAGAGCACGATAAAGGCGACTATGATTTTGGGCAGGTAAAACAGTGATTTTTCAATTGCCGTTTGTGTTAAATTCGCAAGGCCGTCTGCAGAGAGGTCGAGCTTAAAAGGTGTAGCGTCTGGAGCCGTGCCAGTGGCTGCGGGAGTTTGTGCATCTTGGGCCATCTTATTTCGCCTTCATTGGAATAATCATGCAGTGTTCGTACGGAATTTCTATGCCCGCTTTATCTAAAGCCGATTTTACGCGTTGCGAGATATCCATTTTTATCGCGCGGTAATTATCCGCGTCACACCAGAGTCGTAATTGTATCGTGACCGCCGAGTCGCCGAGTGTTGTAACTTTCGCCCATGGGCCGGGGTCTTGGTGAATACGCACGTCGCCAGCGGCGACGGATTTTATCGCATTAATCGCCGCGTCCAGATCCGCGTCATAGCTCACCCCGAAATCCATATCGAGGCGGAGGTCGCCATAGCCGTTATAGTTTTTAATAATATTGCCAAAGGCGTCGCCGTTTCCGACCACCATTTCGATATTATCAACGGTCACGAGCGTCGTTGAGAAAATGTCCAGAGATTTTACTTTGCCACGTTCGCCGTTAATCTGAACTTCGTCGCCTGCTTTATATGGGCGGAAAAAGGCGAGCATCACACCTGCGGCTAAGTCGCCAAGGCTTTCTTGCAAAGCAAAGCCCAGTGCAAGGACAAGCGCGCCGACAATTGTCGCGATGAAAGCTAAGTTTACGCTGAGGGCTGATAGCGCCATTACGAACACAAATAATGTGCCTGTAATAAGCACCATGGATCCAAAGAACCGCGCGAGGGTCAAATCAATATTAGGGATTTTCTGGCTGGCTGTGACTGTTTTACTGGAGAGTTTGCGAACAATCATACGTCCGATCACAACAATCAAAAATGCGATGACAATCTTTGGGCCATATGTGAGTGCGAGTTCGGGCAATTGCGCCGACGTCTTTTGTATAAGTGCTAAAATGTCCATTTGAGGCCCCCCGGTGATCAATATGGGGCGTACTTAGCAAGACGGTTCAGGCTTTTGCAAATATTATTTGAGGTGTATTTCGATAAACTACAGTTAAAGCCTGCGTTACACGCAAATTATTAGAGTTTAAGAAGCCTCCGAAATCTGGAATTTAAAAGCTGTAAGGCCTTATTGAGAGCGTTATGCGCCTGCCGCCAGAGAGAGGCGGTCAATCAGCTCGACAGATACGCGTCCTGTTTCGGGCATATTATTTGATTTCTCGAAACTCATTATAGCGGTGCGGGTCCGAGGCCCCATTGCGCCGTCTGGCGTGCCGGCATCATAACCAAGGTCTTGTAACAGGTTTTGTGCGAGCTCTATTTGGTCATTTTGCGCTGTTTTATCGGACTTGGTTGCCCAAGGTAGGTTTTCAAAAATACCATTGGCTTCTTTGTCAATCATGGCGGGCTTAAAGTCTTTAATTCTGACCCGAGCGGAAGTTTTTAGCTCAGACGAGAGCTGTGACTGAAGGACATCTATGCGTTGGGCCGCGAGTTGATCGCCTTGCTTGGCGGCAATAGAGTACCAGACGAAAGCGTCCGTAAGGTTTTGTGGCAGTCCTTGACCTGATTCAAACAAGACACCCAAATTAAACTGTGAGTCGACAACGCCGCGCTCAGCCGCTTTTTCAAACCATTTTGCAGCCGTGACCATATCCAGATCAATTCCGCCGCGACCTTCTGCGTAATACAGCGCGAGATCATGCATGGCGATGCGATTGCCAGACCGTGCCGCGCGCTCAGTCAATGTGCGCGCCATGACAGCGTCTTCTGTCACGCCTTCACCGACTTCGTATAATTTCGCGAGTCTATATTGCGCGGCAGCCAATCCGTTATCAGATGACATGCGAATATATTTAAGGGCGTCTTCTGTGCGTCCATTTTGTAAATAAGACAGACCCAGTTGGAATTCTGCGATTGGATTGCCGGACTTGGCGGCGCCCTCTAGATCAGAATAATTTGCGGTCGTGCCATCTGTCGTTATGCCTTTATTGTCCGCATAGTTTCCAATTGTTTCAACAGTTGCAGGCGTCTGAGTGCCTGCGGATGCGAGGGCATCAGGTGTTTGGGTTTGTTGCGTCGGCAGGGTTGCAGACGGCGCTTTCGCAGCATTGGATACAGTCGGATCTGCCGTCATTAGCTTAATCCCGATCAAGCTAACAGCCGTAATGCCGACAGCTAATCCTAATGTGCGTTTATTCTGTTTTGTAAAAGCAGGAAGCTTTAAGCTCGGAACTTTAACAGATTTAGTCTTTTTTTCAAATCCACCCGGACGCGACCGTTCCATGGATGGTTCTTGCGCGTATTCCGTATTTGAATTTTGCGTATTATAATTTGGATCTGCATATGCCGGGTTCTCATATGGCAGCTCTGCATCGCCGCCAACATATTCATTTGGCATGTGTGCAGGCAACATCTGAGACGGTTCAGCGCGAGATAAAATATAAGGATCGAAGCTTTCTGCGGAAGACGGAATTTTTGCATTTGTATCAAGGGCGCGGGCTAATACGGGATCATAATTGCCTGCAGCGGGCGCGCTAGGTGCGGTTGACGTATGTGCCATATTATAAACGCGTGCAGGCGCGTGTGTAGGTGCGTATTCTGCCGGTTCAACAATGGATTGGGCTTCTGCGTAATCCGAGCTATAGGGATTTGATTGAATTTGAGTATCTGTTGAGAGGCCAAAATATGAATTTTGTGCGCTATGGCTTTGACCGTCAGTCATAGCCTGCTGAGCGGCAAACTCTGCGACGAGAGGTGGATGTGTCTGCGCTGTTTCGCCTTTAGCGCCAAAGCTCGGTGTGTTTTGGGTTGGCATCGTGTTTGGATGCGCTTGATCTTGCTGATATGGCACAGCGCGAGTTTGTACGTCAGCTTTTTTAGGCTCTGCAGAAGCAATGGCGTCATTTTTTGGCGCAAATGACGTCTCGGTCTTTTCTGTACTGTTGTCTTGTTTTACGGCGCGACTTTGAGGATTAAGATAGCTGACTTTAGCGATTTTTGGATCATCATCTGACATATCCATACCGTAGACTGAACAATTTTCAGCAGGGGCAGGGGTTACAAAGAGTGTGTCTGACGCGCCAAACGGCGCGCTTATTGAGGATGTTTCAGAGCTGGACGTATCGCTGAGGATATCACTCATTTTCTTAGAGGACTGGATGTCAGACACTGACGTCGTGACCGTCTCAAGACCAAATTCAAGGCTCTCAAACCGCGTTTCTATACTGGCTTGCGCCCGTTCGCGTTGTTTCACGGCTTGCTTATGGTCGGCTTCTAAGCTCTCAATGCGGTGCTGTAATTCTTGTTTTAACGTCTCAAGGGAGCCGAGTAATTCAGACTTGTAATCTTCTTGTGATGTTTCAATCAATTGCGAGAGATTTGTTTTCAGATATTCCGTCTTTATATCTGACGATTGTTTTATTTTGAGCGAGGCCGCCGCAACTTTGTCGCCTATCGTTCTAAAGGCCTCAGAGCTATCTTCTTCAATACGGTCAAGGCGTTGTATTAAAGCATATTGCGCGCTTTCAGTGTCAGACCGTAAGTCGTTCACAGCTTTTTCTTGTGTCACAGCGTGGGCTTTAAGCTGTGTGTCGAGTGCGCGTGCGAGATCTGCAATATGACGGTTAATGCCAGATATTGCGCTCGCAAGTTTTGTATCTGTTTGTGTGATGCGGTCATCTGCGCGTTGCAGCGCGGCCTGAAGTTGCTCCACATCTGGATTACTTAGAACTTTAGACAATTCAGAACCGACGGAGGTTCGCGTCTGTTCGATCATACCCGATAATTGCTCGGTCAATTGTTTAACGTGAAGATCCAATTCGGCTTTGTTTCGTGCGCTCTGATTTTCAGAGGCGTGTAAACCTGATTTATGGCTCAGCGCATCATAGGCTGATTCAATCGCCTCTATACTGTCCTGCGTAAGTGTATTGGCACGTTTCATTCGGGCTTCGACGCGATCAACATGCGCGCGTAAACTTACAAGCGTTTCCCGCTTTTTCGTTTTCGCGTTTTTCGGTGCAGCCGTTTGCTTCCCTGCGTTTACAGGCGTTTGCCCCCCCGCCTTTACAGGCGTTTGGTTCGTGTCTTTGGATGACTCACTTTTTGGTGTCTCTGCCATGTGCCCTTCATCATCCCAAAGTTTCGCGGACTGATTCCGCACTGATTCCCTCCTACATGTCTGATTTTGTAGTTAATGCGTCGTTAACGCGTTAACCTTTTTAGAAAAATACTTCAGTTAATGCATAAAATTATGTTTATTTTGAAAAACAGCCCTTATGACAAGCTTTAAATAAGGGTTGACGTTAACGTCAACGTGATGTACTAAGGCTTTATGAATTCAGTGATGCAAGCTTGGCCTCTTAATAAAGACGGTAAACCCGAATGGAGTATTCGGGACTTTGCCGCGTTTTTTGAGATTACAACGCGTGCTGTTCGATTTTACGAAGATAAGGGATTATTAAGCCCGAAGCGCCTGAGCGGCGGGCGTGTATTTTCCCCTGTTGATTATTTGCGTCTAGAGAAAATTCTACGCGCGAAACGTCTGGGCTTTACATTGGATGATATTAAAACGGTCTTGGACATTATGGATGGTCACATCCAAGACCGCGGGGAACTTTTACGGCGCAAGGAAAACCTAGAGCGCGTTATAAAGTCCCTGCAAAGACGCCGAAACGATATAGATGTACTGACGCGGGATATGACCGATATTTGTGATATTCTGTCCGAAACTGTCGATAAAATGCCAGACACAGTTGGAACGGCGGCGACTGGAATATCTGACCTCGCAGGCCGCTACGAAGCCGCCTTTAAAGACAGGCTGTCCTTTCAGGGCACGTCTGACGCAACCTCTTATGATTTGAATGCGCTGGCCGTCAAAGCCAGCTAACCGTATTCCCTTAAAGGACTTTAATTATGCCAATATATAATGCCCCCCTCCGCGATATGAAATTTGTTATGCAAGAAATGCTCGATGTCGGTCATCTGACGGGATACGAGAAATTTGCAGAAGCGGACGTCGATACGCTCGATGCAATCCTAGAGCAAAGTGCGAAATTCTCGTCTGAAGTTTTAACGCCGCTTAACGCAGTGGGTGACCACGAAGGGTGTGTGCGGAATGCGGACGGCACTGTCACAACACCGACGGGCTTTAAAGAAGCCTATCACCAAGTCGTCGAAGGCGGCATGATGGGATTATCCGAGTCGCCTGAATTTGGCGGCATGGGCATGCCGTCGCTATGGAGTACAGCGACTGGCGAAATGCAGTCTTCTGCGAATATGGCGTTTGCCATGTATCCTGGCCTAACAGGCAGTGCCGCAAAAGCGATTAGAATTGGCGGAACGCCAGAGCAAAAGCAAACCTATTTACCAAAAATGATTTCAGGTGAGTGGACGGGTACAATGAACCTGACAGAGCCGCATTGCGGTACGGATTTAGGCCTGTTGAAAAGCAAGGCTGTTCCAAACCCAGACGGCTCTTATAAAATCTCTGGCCAGAAAATCTTTATCTCTGCGGGTGAGCACGGCATGTCCGACAATATCATCCATTTGGTATTGGCCCGTATTGAGGGCGCGCCTGAAGGCGTGAAGGGTATCTCGCTCTTTATCGTGCCGAAATTTAAGTTAGATGCAGACGGAAACCCAGCAGATCGTAACACGGTCACATGTGGCTCTATTGAAGAGAAAATGGGCATTCACGGCAATTGTACATGCGTCATGAATTACGACGCCGCCGAAGGTTATTTGATCGGCGACGAAAATAAAGGCCTCCGCGTTATGTTCGTTATGATGAATGAGGCGCGTATGGGTGTTGGCATGCAAGGCTTGTCACAATCCGAAGTCGCCTACCAAAACGCCGTGCTTTATGCACAAGATCGCCTCCAAGGTCGGAGCCTGACAGGGCCGAAAAACGAAGCAGGCCCAGCCGATCCAATTATTGTTCATCCTGATGTGCGCCGCATGTTGATGGAAACCAAAGCGTTTAACGAAGGCGCACGGGCTTTGATCTATTGGGCGACGATGCTCGAAGACTTAGAGCTTATTCACGAAGACGAAAAATTCCGCGAAAAATGTGATGATTACCTTGGACTTTTGACACCTGTTATCAAAGGCTATCTCACGGACAAAGCCATGACGACCACAATTGATTGTCAGCAAATTTTCGGCGGTCACGGTTTTATCGAAGAATGGGGCATGAGCCAGTTCGTTCGCGATACGCGTATTGCGCTGATCTATGAAGGCGCGAACGGTATTCAAGCGCTCGACCTTGTCGGTCGTAAGCTTGCCCGAAATGGTGGCCGTGCTTTGATGACACTAAACTCTGAAATTGACGGATTCTTGAAAGAGAACGGCGAGAACGAACATTTGCCAGAATATATGACGGGTCTGAAAGACGCGAAAGATAAGCTCACCAAAGGCACAATGTGGTTGATGCAAAATGGCATGACAAACCCAGACAATGCAGGCGCTGGGTCCGTTGATTATATGCACATGATGGGTCTGACGACTTTGGCGTATATGTGGGCAAAAATGGGCGTTGTGGCACAAGCGGCAATCGACGAAGGGTCGAACGATCCATTCTATAAGAACAAGATCATCACGGGCCGTTATTTTATGCTCCGTATGTTGCCAATGCTCGACGCACATCTTGCGAAAATTCAGACAGGCGCAAAGCCTCTCATGGAACTCGAAGCGGCTGCGTTTTAATAACGCTCGTTTCATTTAAATTATAAGGGTGCATTCGAGCTATCGAATGCACCCTCATCCGCTTTAAAATAGGAAGAATAAAATGGCTGCAATAGATTTCAAAAATCCTGATTGGTACGATGAAGAAGATATCAATATTTTCCGCGAAGCCGTGTTTGGTTTTTATGACCGTGAAATGGCCCCGCATTCCGAGAGCTTCCGTAAGAACAAAAAAGTTGACCGCGAATATTGGAATAAAGCGGGCGAAATGGGTCTTTTGAATTGCGCCATTCCCGAAGAATATGGCGGCGGCGGAGGTGATTATCGCCACGAAATGATTATCATGGAAGAGCTTGTAAAAGCCAATGTCGACGGGTTTGGCCTGTCGCTTCATAACGCGATTGTTGCGCCGTATATCCTGCATTACGGTACAGAAGAGCAAAAGCAAAAATGGCTCCCGAAAATGGCGTCAGGCGAGCTGGTCGGCGCGATTGCCATGTCAGAGCCGGGTACAGGGTCTGACCTTCAAAACGTTCGCACGAACGCAAAAAAAGACGGCAATGGTTGGGTTATTAATGGCTCTAAGACCTTCATCACCAATGGCGGTACCGCCAATTTGATTATTGTCGTGGCCGATACCGCAGGGGAAGGTAAACATTCGAAATCACTTTTCGTGATTGAAACAGACGACCTGCCGGGTTTCCGTCGCGGACGTATTCTCGACAAAGTCGGCATGGACGCACAAGACACGGCCGAGCTATTCTTTGATGATATGAAAGTCCCCGCGGACGCGTTGCTCGGTACAGATACAGGCCAAGGCTTTATTCAACTGATGACAGAGCTCCCGCAAGAGCGTCTTAACATTGCCGTACAAGGCGTGGCGCAAATGGAAGCGGCACTGGAGATGACAATTGAATATGTCAAAGACCGCAAAGCGTTTGGTCAGCCAATCCTAAACTTCCAAAACACACAGTTTGAACTCGCAGAGTGCAAGACGATTGTCACAATCGCGAAGACTTTTGTTTATGATTGTGCGGCGAAACACTTGAAAGGTGAACTTGATACTGTGACGGCGTCCATGGCCAAATATTGGGTCACGGATAAAGAATGCGAAGTGATTGATCGTTGCTTGCAACTCTTTGGCGGATACGGATTTATGAACGAATACCGCATTGGTCGTATGTACCGCGATAGCCGCGTACAGAAAATCTACGGCGGCACAAACGAGATCATGAAAATGGTTATCGCCAGAAGCCTATAGACGAAGAGTTCTTTAAATTGACCTTTGACCCCCAAAGCTTGTTTCGCGACGACATTATTCCGCCGTGCAGCAAGCTTCTGGGCGCGTCATTGATTGATGTCGACTTGGATGCAGGCTGGGTGAAATTGGGGTTCGTTCCAAAGCCTGAGTTTACAAATCCCAGAGGTGGTATCCAAGGGGGTTTCATTACGGCAATGCTCGACGAATTGTTCAGCTTTGCGGTTTACGCGACATATGAAGGCAAATGCGCAACCCCGACAATAGAGCTATCGACGCAATTCTTGCGTACGGTAAACGTCGAGCCGCTCACAGGGATCGGACGCATCGTAAAAGCGGGCAGTAAAGTCGTATTTACAGAGGCCGAACTGTTTGACGCGCAAGGGCGTTTGTGCGCCAAAGCGACCGCCAGTACGATGCTGATCCCGCTCAAACCAACGACCGATAGCTAAGATGTATCCCCCTAAAATATATCTGGATAATGACCCGACTTACACAGCGCGTATTATAAACGCGCATAGTTTTGCGGTGCTGACCTGTGCAGGCGAACACGCACCCTTGGTTACGCATCTTCCCCTTCTTGTACAAAACGGTGTGCTCTACGGACATGTCGCGCGCGAAAACCCGATGGTGGACGCGTTTGATCGTCAGACAGTTTTCAAAGCGATCTTTTCCGGCCCTCACGCCTATATTTCCGCAAGCCTTTATGACCGCCCTGAAAAATCCGTTCCGACATGGGATTATACCGCCGTGCATGTCAGCGGCACGGCAACAATTTTAAACGAGACCGCAAGTGATGAGGCTATGTTGCATCTTGCGAAAACATTTGAACCAGATGCGGCGTGGACCATTCCGTCTGCACGCGACTATGTCACCGCGCTAATGCCGCACATCGTCGTTTTTCAAATGACCATGGACACGACGCAAGGGTTTCGTAAACTCAGCACAACTAAGAATATCAAAACTGGCGGACGGATTACAGACGCCCTGACCCAACAAGGCGAGGGCGACCTCGCGCAAGAAATACTCATACGACAAAAGGAAATCACATGACAGATTTAGTCACTTACACAGAAGCCGACGGCGTTGCGACAATCGCTATGGATGACGGCAAAGCCAATGTCCTCTCGACGCAAATGATTGCGGAATTAAACACGGCGTTTGACACGGCCGAAGCGGCGGGTGCGATGGTGCTTTTGACGGGTCGCGACGGCATGTTTTCGGGCGGGTTTAACCTCAAAGAAATGCAAGCAGGTCCGAAAGAGGCGATGATCTTAACGTCAAAAGGCTCGAAACTTGCGCGTCGTATCTTGGCATTCCCGCGTCCCGTGATTGCGGTCTCAAGTGGTCACACAATCGCGATGGGCGCGTTCCTTATGCTCGCCTGTGATTACCGTATGATCAAGGAAGGCGATTTCAAAATCGGCCTGAATGAAACGATGATTGGTATGACCATGCATAATTTCGGGATTGAACTCGCGCGTTACCGCTTGCCGCTACACTATTTCAACCGCTGTGTTATCAATGCTGAAATCTTTAATCCCAAAGGGGCTATGCATGCAGGGTTCTTTGACCGTGTTGTCCCTGCCGAACAATTCACGATGGCAGGCTCCATGGCGGCAGGCATGTTTAAACAATTGGACACAAGCGCGTTTCGCAACACAAAGATCCGCTCACGCAAAGCGGTCTTTGCTATACTTGACCAAGCGATCGAAGACGATCTGGACCCCGCAAAAATCCACGCGGTTTAGGGTTAAGTGCAAGACACCCTCATAGAGCGCCGCGATTACGACGTCCCTGGCGGAACGTTGTCTGCTGTGCATTTTGGGCGGATAGAAAATCCTGTTAAACTGGTTTTTCTGCACGCCAATGGGTTTAACGCCTTTGCGTACCGAACAGTGCTCGCGCCGCTCGGCGTTCACGCGATTGCTCTCGATCTGCGTGGGCATGGTATGTCGAACCTGCCAACAGATGTGGACGCATTGACGAATTGGCACATTTTCCGTGATGATGTGGAGGCGTTTTTTGAGCGCTATATTGACCGTCCTGTTGTGCTCGGCGGGCATAGTTACGGCGCAGTGTCGGGCATATTGCTCTCGGCCATTATAAAAAACAAACTGTCGGGCTATATCGGTTTTGACCCCGTTATGATCCCGCCTCTGTTTCGGTTTGGCTCACAGTTCAAAGTCTTTCGAGATATGACGAAAAAACGTCTACCGATTGCGCGCGGGGCAGGGCGACGCAAATTTATCTTCAAAGATTTAGAAGAGGCTTATCAACGCTATGAGGGGCGCGGGGCGTTTAAAGGCTTTAACGACCAAGCTTTGCGCGATTATTTGACGGGCGGGCTTAAGCCGCATGCTGACGGGGTGCAATTGGCGTGTCATCCGCTTTGGGAGCAGGCGATTTTTGCGGCGCAGGCACATAATCTATTTAAAGCGGCCCACGGTCTGCCTGAAAACACGCATATTATTTCTGCGGGCAAACATGCCGTAAGTTCAGTAAGCCTGCGAAATAAAGTTCAGAAACAATTACGCGGTGGACATGTCGAATTTAAGCCTGAATTTACGCATTTATTTCCGTTTCAGGAAACTGAATTTGCAACACACGCTATACAAAATGTTTTACAAAAAGCGGCGCTGGGTAAACCTTAGGCCCCGCAGAGTTCTACGTTTTTAAACGCATAATCCCGGTATAATTTCAGCCTCGACCCGCGCGATTTGTGCGGGTGTTGCCTTCATCAATTTCCGTGTTTTCATGTTAAATAAACACCCGACGGCTTGGGCTGAAAACAGGCTTTTGCCGCTTTGTGCGTCAACAAGGTGGTGAATTAACGTCCGTGTATATTCATTCACATCAATCACGCCAGAATACATATGATAAGGATCCCCTGCCGCCGCGCGTTTGTGTAAAAATCCGCGCGCCTCTAGGAGGGCGCCTGTATGGCCAAGGGTGCGGGCTTCTTTATCATGAAGTTCGGGCCAACCGCTGACGACAGAGGCGACAGTTTCGGTGACACGTCCCAAAAAGGCCTGTGTGGTAACATGGCCTTGGACGCCGACTTCGTTGGGTTGAAACACGCCCATGCCGATGGGTTTCATGCCAAGCTTTTTAAGGCGCTTTTCACTCGGCGCACTTGCAATCGTATCATAGGTCAGGCCGCGCGGCTTTGACGGCGCGGGTGCACCCACTTTAAACGTCTTTTGCGCAAGATGCGCCCGTTTTGGCCACGGAAAGCTTTTGCCCGTCAGTAAAGAGACATGGGCGACATTTTCTACAATGCTTGCCGCAATCCGCCCGTCAAAATGATACATCATATGGCACAGTGTGGCCGTATTTTTGCGAAGGGCGATAACGCCAGATTCGATACGTAAAGGATCGCCGGGTCGGGCCTCGCCTTGATATTTAATGTGAAAATCACGGACACGCACGGAACTAACAGAATCTGCGCGAAACGCATTTTCAATGCCAAGTTTTATAATCAGCATTTGCCGTGCTTGGGCGGTTTTGGTCATATAATGGCGCATATTTAAATGCCCCAAATCATCACATTCCCAGCTCGAACATTCGCCGACCCATGTTGTTACGAATTTGCCCATTATATAAAGTCCACTGCGTTGATGACATCCAAAGCGTAAATTAAGCCGCGCATGTTTGACATTTCCCGTAATGCTCTACGATGCTCTTGGAGATTACAAATCCTTCTGGACGGCAGGCATTATGGTCATGGGCATGGCGTTCCTCAACCGACTCACAAGATTCGCACACAAAAAATTCAGCCACATGCCCAATATGACTTTGATCGCAGGCGATGAAAGCATTTAAGGCTTCGACGCGGTGGACGAGGCCAAGGCGGGATAGAAAATCAAGCGCGCGGTAAATTGTCGGCGGTTTAGGGGAGCCGTGCTCGGGACTAAATCGTTCAAGAAGCTCATAGGCCTTCACGGCGCCTTTGCTGCGGCAGACAAGTTCGTAAACATGGGCGCGCAGGGCGGTGAAGCGTTCGCCTTTTTCCTCCGAAATGATTTTAGCCCGCGCGAGCAAGTCGTCCAAGTTCGGACTGTCTTTGACGGGACTCTTTGCATTGGTCGAGCTTTGTGCGGGGGAGGACGAAGACGAAGTTTGTTTCATATAGCGCCCTTTAGCACATATTGCGTCTTTGCCCACCCCTTGAAGTTCCCATATGAGGCGTAGAAATATGATTTTCAGAACGAATTATTTTACTTTAAAGTCTAATTTGCGCCAAGGTCGTCTGCGGCCTTCCTAAAAACAAACATTGAACCGTGGCTGTTTTTTGGCTAGGAGGCGTCAAACTTAATTTTGGGCGCTGCGTGCGCCTGCCCATTTAGACTGTTTATGTAAGAGGAAATTATGGCTAAAGCTCCGAAAAATGCTGCAACACCCGTACAGGGAAATGTGATGTTTTATGAAAAACCCGTCCCCCTGAATAAGGACCAACATGCGGGATACGGCGTGAAACAACAGCCAAAGCCGTTTGAGTTTATCGCAAAATCGCATTTTATGCCAATCACGGCTCCGGAATTTGGTCAAGCTTCAGCATCCTTCCCAATTATCTTCGCGGGTGCAGAACGTGCGCCTTTGGCGGTTATGGGTATTCGCTCTGACGAAAACCTCTTTATCGAAGACGGCGTTTTTGCGCAGGATTTCTATCTTCCATCATTTGCGCGTCGGTATCCATTTGTCTTAGCGGGCGATAATGAAAATGATCGTTTTGTCGTATGTGTCGACGAAGCCGCGTCATGTGTTACGAACAAATCCCCTGACCAAAAATTCTTTGACGGCGACGAAGCAAGCCCGTTTACAAAAGAGGCTTTTGAGTTTTTGCAAAACTTTGAGCGTGACCGCCAAGCGACACAAACAATGATTGAACGTTTTAAGGAACTTGATTTGTTTGAACAAAAAGAAATGAATTTCCAAGGACAAAATGCGGACGGGTCTCCGGCTGAAAAGCAAAAAATCGCAGACTATTTCGCGATTACGGATGAGCGCCTTCGGGGTCTTGACGAAAAAACCAGTAAAGAGTTTCTTTCAAACGGTTATTTAGCCGTTGCACACGCGCACATTATTTCACTTGGGAATTGGCAACGTCTTGTGAACATGACTTTGCGCCGGAATCAGGCTGAGCAAAAAGCGACTTAAATATGACGCCTTCTAAGAACGCTTTGTAAAAATTATAGACCCGGCCTTTTGGTCGGGTTTTTTAATGTCAATTTGCCGTGAGTTTTGCGTGAGACCGCGAGGTTCGCGTAGATAATTTTAACACCCTGACGTATAGACTAAAGACCTTACGAAGGAGATCCTTTTGCCAAGACCTATTCAAGTGTTTCTGATGAGCGTTTTTTGTTGGTGGATGGCCGCGCCTGCTCACGCTCTGGAATCTGCGCCCGTTGATACGGGAAAAGTTATCGCGAGCCTTGTGAGCACACATGACCGTGTGGCCCCCGGCACAACAGTGGATATCGCTTTGCGCACTGTTTTGGATAAGAATTGGCACACATATTGGAGAAACCCAGGCGATAGCGGAGAGCCCGTTCAGATAAGCTGGAAATTACCAGAGGGTATGCAGACCAAAGGTGAGCTATATTGGCCGCTGCCTTATACAATCCCGACAGGCCCAATCATCAATTACGGGTTTGAAGGCGCGCCTTTATTTCCGCAACAATTTACTGTGTCAAATGACGCCGTTGCAGGTGATATTTTAAACGTAGAAGCGGATGTTTATTACCTCGTCTGCTATGATGTTTGTATCCCGGAACAAGCGACCCTGACATTGCCTTTGCAAATTGGCGAATCCGTCATTGATAATCGGTGGCGCGACATGATTTCGATTGCCAAGTCCGAAACGCCTAAACGCGGCGCGATTAAGGGCGCGATGGCTAAAAAAGACACGGATGTGGAACTCACATTCACAAATTTGCCCGAAGGCGCAGATATCTCAAAGGCTTATTTCTTCCCTTATGATCTGGGTGTTTTGGCCCATTCGTCGCCTCAAGTAAAAATTGAAGGCACAGACGGCTTGGCGCTTTCCGTGCCAGCCGATTTCCTCTGGAGTAATAAAATGCCTGCCGTGGTAGAAGGTGTTTTAAAATACGAAATGGACGGAGAGTCCGTGGGGCAGGAGGTCTCTATGACTGTGGGCACGACTTTGGATATCGGCACAAGAGAAGTCTTGTTGTCCGATTCCGCGACGGCGCCTGCAAAAATTACATTCCTCGCGGCCATTATCGGCGCGTTTCTTGGCGGTTTAGTTTTAAACCTGATGCCGTGCGTGTTCCCTGTTATTTCGATTAAGGCGCTCTCTATTGCGAAAACCGCCCACGGCGAACGCTCCGAAATTCGTAAAGGCGCATGGCTTTACACTGCAGGTGTGATGGCAACATTCCTTGCCTTAGTCGTCGTCCTGCTTGTTCTAAAAGCAGGCGGATCAGAAATCGGTTGGGGCTTTCAATTGCAATCGCCGAAACTCGTGGCGGGTTTGGCTTTGTTGATGTTCATTATTGGACTTAATCTGCTTGGGGTCTTTGAAATTGGAACAGGCTTGCAAAATACAGGCTCTGGCCTTGTCAAAGCAGGGGATAATTCCGCAATGTCGTCGTTTATGACAGGGGCACTTGCTGTGATTGTCGCCACGCCGTGTACCGCGCCGTTTATGGCAGGGGCCGTCGGCTACGCGCTCGCGCAACCAGCTTATGTTACGATTGCGGTCTTTACGGCACTGGCGATTGGGTTTGCCCTGCCGTTTCTTTTGATCGCCTATATTCCGGGTGTGTTGTCAAAACTGCCAAAGCCCGGCCCGTGGATGATCCGCTTTCGCGAAATTCTGGCCTTCCCAATGTTTGCGGCCGCGATCTGGCTTGTCTGGGTCTTAAGCCTGCAAGCGGGCGAAGACGGAGTTTTAAATATCCTCCTCGCAATGCTCGCCTTTGGATTTGCTGTGTGGTTATTCAAGCGATCTAATATGATTTCAAAAGTCCTCGGCGGTTTGGCCTTGATATTAGCCGTCGCTTTGCCTGTCACCATATCGCCAAGTGCACAGGCCGTTTCGGCGGAACTTGAAACACAAGCCTGGTCCGTCGAAAAAGTCGCGCAGCTTCGCGCAGAGGGGCGTCCTGTTTTTGTGGATTTCACCGCTGCGTGGTGCGTGACCTGTAAGGTGAATGAAAAGCTGGTTTTAAGTAAACCCGATGTGCAGCAAATTTTTGCAGATACGGATACGGCTTTTCTTGTGGCGGATTGGACAAATAAAAACGACGTCATTGCACGCGAATTGGCCAAGCATGGACGGTCAGGCGTTCCGTTATACCTCTACTTCACGCCCGGTCAAAATTCCGTGAGCCCGGTGATTTTGCCTCAAGTTTTGACAGAGGGTGTGTTAAGAAAAACTCTAACCGGAACAAAATGATTTCCTCAGCGTTTCAATTATAGACTTTAAATTTGGAGAGACCCTAAATGTTAAATTTACGTACTTTGACTTTATCTACTGTAACCGCCCTCAGCCTTGTGACGGCGATGCCTGCCATGGCTAAAATCGCAACAGGCGCAAATGTGTCTGACATGAGTGTCGTCGATTCGAACGGCGTGACGCATAACCTATCTGACTTTGCAGGTAAGAATGTTGTCCTAGAATGGACAAATGATGGCTGTCCTTATGTCAAAAAACATTATTCAACGAATAACATGCAAGACACTCAGAAAATGGCGACTGCTGACGGCGACACAGTCTGGCTATCTGTTATTTCCAGTGCGCCTGGCAAACAAGGTTATGTGTCTGGCGAACAGGCGAACGCATTGACAACATCACGCGGCGCAGCGCCGACAGCCGTTGTCTTGGACGCGGACGGCACAGCGGGCCGGGCATTTAGTGCACAAACAACGCCGCATATGTTCATTATCGATGCCAGCCAGACTTTAGTCTATCAAGGCGCAATTGATGATAACCGTTCTGCAAACCCTGCGACTGTTGCGGGTGCGACCAACCACGTCAAAGCGGCCTTAATGGATATTAAAGCGGGCAATCCTGTCGCGGTTTCTGACACGGCGCCTTATGGATGTTCTGTTAAATACGCGTATTAGACCTCTATTATAAGACCAAGTTTCCAACCTCGCTTTTATCAAAGCGGGGTTTTTTCTTGCCTGACGGGCTCTGCACGTTAAAGCACTCCTATACGACCATAGGAGAGTGACATGACGACCCGCGCCGACCATTTTAAAGACCTTGAAAACCTTGCCGCGCAATCTATTTCTATTGCGGATTTGTTCAAAACAGAACCGAATAGATTGGACAGTTTTGTGATGCGCGAAGGCCCGTTACGTGCGGACTTTTCCAAACAATCGATTTCTGAGAGCGCAAGAACAGCGCTCCTGTCACTTGCTGCCGCGTGCAATTTGGACGAATGGCGTGCAAAGCTCTTTGCGGGTGATACGGTCAATACATCAGAAGACCGCGCCGTTTTACACATGGCCTTACGCGGTGTGGGCGGGTCAAAAACCGTGCAAAAAGATGTCGCGGATATGGGCAAAAAGACAGCGGGTTTTGCCAATAAAATTCGTGAAAGTGGCAAGTTCAAAGCGGTCGTCCATATCGGTATTGGCGGATCGGACCTTGGGCCTCGCCTTGTGGCTGATGCGTTCGAGGCCGCGTGCGCGTGCACGATGGATTTACGCTTTGCTGAAAATGTTGACGGGGCGTCGATCAATGACGCGCTTAAAGGCCTTGACCCAAAAACAACTTTGGTTGTCGTGGTGTCGAAATCCTTTAGCACTCAAGAAACCCGCATGAACGCCGAAGCGGCGCGCGAATGGCTGACCAAATCCCTTGGCAAAAATGCAGGCGAGCATTTTATCGCTGTGACCGCGAACCGCACAGGCGCAGAAGCCTTTGATATTCCGTCCGATCAAATTTTTGATTTTTGGGATTGGGTTGGCGGGCGTTATTCCGTTTGGTCGGCCGTTGGCCTGTCTTTGCAAATTTCTTTCGGGCCAGAGGCGTTCACGGATTTCCTGAAAGGCGCAAAGCGCATGGATGAACATTTCCGAGACCAGCCTTTGGATGAAAACTTACCCGTCATGATGGCGATAACGGGAATCTGGAACCGTAATATTTTGGGCTATACCTCGCTCGCGGTTATTCCTTATGCGCGGCGCATTCGTAAACTTGCCGCATTTTTGCAACAGCTTGAAATGGAATCAAATGGTAAGGGCGCAACACGCGAAGGCAAAGCCGCAGGCCTGACCTGTCCAATCATTTGGGGCGATGAGGGCACGAACGGCCAACACGCATTCTTCCAATGGCTTCACCAAGGCACGCCAGGTGCGCCCGTTGATTTCGTCGCGGTCTTAAAAGATCACGCCAATCGTCCAGACCACCACGCCGCGCTTCTTGCCAATTGTTTTGCGCAATCTGAGGCCCTTATGGTGGGTAAGCCAGAACATAAAGTCCGCGAAAGCCTAACAGGGCGCGACGACATAGACGCTTTGGCTCCGCAAAAAACTTTCCCCGGCAATCGCCCGTCCACGACGATTACGCTCGATGAACTCACGCCTTTCGCCCTTGGTCATTTGATTGCGCTCTATGAGCATAAAGTCTTCGTCCAAGGCGTTATCTGGAACGTCAATTCATTCGACCAATGGGGCGTAGAACTGGGAAAGGTGCTGGCCACGACAATCCTCGATGAAATGGACGCGGGAGAAGCAGGCGACCATGACCCAAGTACGACGGCGTTGATGGGACTTTTGTCTAAAACAAGCTAGCGTCATGGCGATGGCCTAAAAGGGGTTTTAAAATATTCAAAACCCGTTAAACCACGGCCATGGCTAAAAAGAACAAAGTATTCCGTCCCAAAGCGCGTCGCCCACGGGGTTTTGAAGATAAACCTGCAGAGCTTTTACGGGCCGAGCGGCATTTGATCGCCAAGGCGTTCGAAGTCTACGACTCTAGAGGCTTTGAGCCGCTCGAGACGCCTGCGTTTGAATATGCGGACGCGCTTGGAAAATTCTTGCCCGATGAAGATCGTCCAAATGTCGGCGTGTTTGCCTTGCAAGATGACGATGAACAATGGCTCTCCTTGCGTTATGACCTGACCGCGCCTCTCGCGCGCTTCGTGGCCGAGAATTACGACGCGATTGCTAAGCCTTATCGCCGTTACCAAGCGGGCAGTGTCTATCGTAACGAAAAACCTGGCCCGGGCCGTTTCCGTGAATTTGTCCAATGCGACGCCGATAGTGTCGGCGCACCGGGGACTGCGGCAGACGCCGAGATGATTATGGTCGCGGCTGATGTGATGCGATCTGCGGGCCTGAAAGATGGGCAGTACCAAATCCGCGTCAATAACCGCAAATTGCTCGACGGAATTTTGGAAAGCTCTGGCGTGACCAATACCGAGGAAGGCGCGGTACAGAGACTGCAAGTCCTTCGCGCGATTGATAAGCTTGACCGCCTCGGCGCGGACGGGGTTGCCGCACTTCTCGGCGAAGGCCGCGAAGACGAGTCGGGCGATTATACACAAGGTGCGAAACTCGACGCCGCAGGCATTAAGGCGGTGCTGGGTTTCACCACGGCGTCAGACTCGGATCGCGGGACGACCATTAAAACGCTTGAAGGACTTGTCGGTCAATCCGAGCGCGGCCTTGCGGGCTGTAAAGAACTCTCGGAAATTGACGCGCTTTTGACGGCGACAGGCTTTGGCCCTGACCGCGTCGCCTTTGATACCTCAATTGTGCGCGGCCTTGGATATTATACAGGTCCTGTTTTTGAAGCGGAACTGCTCGCTGATATTAAAGACAAAAAAGGCCGTCCTGTTCGCATAGGCTCTATTGGTGGGGGCGGTCGTTATGATGATCTGGTTTCTCGCTTTCGCGGCCAAGCGGTTCCCGCTACGGGTTTCAGCTTTGGCGTGTCGCGGTTCTTGTCCGCGCTTGAGCGTATGGGCGCGATGGAAGACAGTGTGAAGCCGCCCGTGATTATTTGCGCCTTTGATAAAGGCTTGATGGGGAATTACTTCAAAATGGCGGATGAGTTGCGCGCCGCAGGTGTTCGCGCAGAAGTCTTTATCGGCGCGGGCAATGTCACCAAGCAGATGAAATATGCTGACCGCCGCAATGCCCAAGTCGTAATTTTGATGGGCGAAGACGAAATGGCCAAAGGCGAGGTGACGCTAAAGGATCTCTATCTCGGCGCAGAAGAAGCGAAGAAAATTGAGAGCAATGAAGAGTGGAAATCTGCTCGCCCTGCACAAGCGACTGTTCCGAGGGATGGATTTGTGGCGGCTGTGAAAGAAATGTTGGGATAATTTTTTGAAAGAAAAAATACGCAGTCATAATGCAAGAGACTGTTGTTTTGGTTTGAATTTTGACACGTGGCATTTAGCGAACGCATTTTTCGCGCTGAATCAAAATTGGGTGAAGTTTACTCATTTTTGAAAAGTGAACCTAGGGCGGCGTATTTTACGCAAGTTCAAAATCGGGCGAAGGGTGCCCGTTTTTGAGCTTTATAATTATCAAAGCGTAAAATTCGCTTTAAAAAAAAAGACCGCATACGAAGATTTCGTAGCGGCCTGGAAGTTTCGAAAGAAATGCCTAGTTGGCATGATACGGGTATAGGACAAACAGCCTGAATGAATACTGATTGAAATTTCAACGGTGTCTTAATTTTCATTAACCCTATTGAGGCAGTTTTAGGCATAAAAAAATCCCAATGGTTGCCCATTGGGATAAGGTAAAGAGAGACAACTCATCAAAGAGATAAGTTAACCTTATGTACCGCGAAGTGCTTGAACCCAGTCTGAACGATATGGCGCTTGACGAGGCCCGTGTTTCAAGTGATTTTACGATTTTTAAACGTCGCATAGGTTCCGTATGACTTCTTCTACCCTTGATATCAGAGTTCTGCCTGTGACCCCGTTCCAGCAAAATTGCAGTCTGTTATTTGATACAAAAACCCGCGACGGCGTTTTAGTGGATCCAGGCGGGGAGGCACAAAAACTGATGGCGTCCGCCAAAGAGTTGAATGTGAACGTGAAAGAAATCTGGCTCACACACGGCCATCTTGATCACGCGGGCGGGGCAGACGAAATCCGCGAAGTTCTCGACGTGCCTGTGATCGGCCCACATAAAGACGATCAATTCTGGATGGACGACATTGAAATGCATTGGGAGAATTACGGTCATAAGAATATGGGCCGTAATGTCGTGCCGGATCGCTATCTTGAAGACGGCGAGACGTTGAGCCTTGCAGGCGTTGAATTTAAAGTTGCCCACACACCCGGTCATACGCCGGGGCATGTCGTGATTTATAATCAAGAGATGAAAATCGCCTTTGTCGGGGATGTTATTTTTCGCGGCTCTATCGGGCGCACCGATTTCCCAAAAGGCAATCATCAGGATTTACTAGACTCGATAACGCAAAAGCTTTGGCCTCTTGGCGGCGATATGCGGTTTATTCCCGGTCACGGCCCGATGAGCACATTCGCCCAAGAACGTAAAGACAATGCTTTTGTCGCCGATGATATCATTGGCAAAGCGGGTCAGAACACGACGGGTGTCATGTAATGACGATTGGTGTTGGCGGAAAAACTGCGGAACAGGCGCTTGCGACTTTGTCGGATATGACGGCGGGCGCTGTGCCAATCGCACGTGGTGAGTATCAAATGCGGATTGATAACGCCCAAAGCCTTATGAAAGAGGCGGGTATCAACGCGCTTTATTTGAATGCAGGTACAAACCTCTATTACTTCACAGGTACGCGTTGGCGTCCATCAGAGCGCATGGTCGGCGCGGTTCTTTTGCAAACGGGTGCGCCGCATTATATTGGGCCCGCGTTTGAAGAGGGCACAATCCGTCAATTCATGCTCATCGAAGGCGATGTGCAGGGTTGGGAAGAACATGAAACCCCGTTCCATTTAGTCAAAGAGATTTTAAACGCGTCGGGTGTCACGTCGGGCCAAATTGGACTTGATGAGTCTACGCCGTTTTTTATATCTGACGGGATTGCCAAGGCCGCCCCTGAATTTGAATGCGTCAACGGCGCAATGATTACAGCGAAATGTCGGATGATTAAATCCAAGGCCGAACTGGCCTTAATGACCCGCGCCAAAGAGATGACCTTGGCGGTACACAAAGCCACAGCGACGATCATGCATGAGGGTATCACGACGACAGAGGTCGGAGCCTTTATCGACGCGGCGCACCGCAAAGTCGGCGCAAGTGCAGGGTCATTTTTTAAGATAATCTTATTTGGCCCCGACTCGTCATATCCACACGGCGTAAAGACGCCAAAGGCATTAAGCACGGGTGATATGATCTTGATTGATACGGGGTGCCAATTGCACGATTACATCTCTGATATTACGCGCTCTTATGTTTACGGTGACCCAACAGATAAACAAAGACACGTCTGGGACGCTGAAAAATCGGCGCAAGCCAAAGCGTTTGAGGCCGCGCAAATCGGTGTGCGGTGCGGCGATGTGGATCTGGCGGCGCGGGCTGAACTCGAATTGCACGGTTTTGGTCCCGGTTATGCAACGCCCGGCCTGCCGCACAGAACCGGACACGGCATTGGCCTTGAAATCCATGAATGGCCATATCTGAATTGGGGCGACAATACGAAACTCGCGACAGGTATGTGTTTTTCAAACGAGCCGATGATTTGTGTATATGGTGAGTTCGGGGTGCGCCTTGAAGATCATTTCTATATGAATGATGACGGCCCTGTCTGGTTTACAGAGCCGTCACATTCGATTGATGATCCCTTTAACGGGGTTTAGTCTAAGATTTATTTAGCCGCTTTTTCCATAGCTTCGGCAAGTGTTACATCTTTGTGGGTCACGCCGCCTGCATCGTGCGTCGTGAGCGTGACATCCACGCGATTATAGACGTTAAACCATTCGGGGTGGTGGTCCATTTTGTCGGCAATAATGGCGATACGGGTCATAAATCCAAACGCTTGCGCAAAGTCCTCAAATTTGAAAACTTTTGTGATGAAATCATCGCCGCCTGTCCAACCGAGTAGGTCTGATGCAACGTCTTTTGGGTTCAAAACTTCCATGATTATGCCTTTATTTAAACAAGTTTCTTTGGTGTGTTTATGTGAGTTTCAAGTGTGTGAAAAGCTTTATCCAGACTTGATTTTCAACAAGAGAGGATTGATAAGGTTTAAAGGACATTATTAAATATCTATTCAGAATCTATCAATTTAAAAATACCGAAGAGGGCGCGCCCTCATAAAAATGAGTTCAAACTTTGAAGCGCTTTATATCTATTCCTGTATCAAAACCTGTCTTTGGTCTCTTCCCAAATACAGTCACGATGTTTCTTCGACTCGTTACATTTGCGGCGGCCTGCGTAATAACTTACGGGTCTTTATCTTCGGGCAGCTCGCTCCCTTCTGTCGAAAATAGTGATAAAATCCTGCACCTCATAGCCTATTCTGGCTTGGCGTGGTTAGCGATTCCAGCGTTTCCCCGTCACACGCTTTGGATCATATTTTGTTTAATTGCACTGCTCGGAATTGGTATTGAATTTCTACAAAGTCAAATGTCATTTGGCCGACAGGGCAGTATTTATGATGTGTATGCAAATATTACAGGCGTGGCGCTTGGTGTTGCATTTTGGGTCATATATGGCCGATTAAGGAATCGGTTTGGGATATAGCCGTTTCGCTTTTTGTACGAATATTTTTATAACCTAAACGCTCTTAGGGGAATTTCTAAGGCTTTGCCCCTGCGATTTATGTTAAAATAAGCCGTAAAATACGTTTCTATGTGGTTTTTCCTATCTGGCTTAGCTTTTGCACGCTAAGTTAGTAAATAAATGATGGACACCAGACGTCTATTCGCTTCCGATTAGGATTAAGTCATGACTGAGATTAAAAACACACTTAAGATTGCGGCTATTCTGCTAGCAACAGTATCCTGCGCGAGCCTTGCCTCTGCTGGCGACCGTGCGGCCTATCCAAGTTATTCGCCAGACCTTATGCCTCCAAGCCCTAACCCAGGCATGTGTTACGCGCGTGTAGAAATTCCTGCTCAATATTCAACATCGACAGAACGTGTGGTTGTTGAAGAAGGCTATACCACAACACAAGCCGTTCAGGGGCAACTCGTTCCTGGGCAAGAGCGCGTAATGGTGAAAGAAGCCAGTGTGCGTTACGATGTAAAGCAACCTAGCTTTCAATCTGTTCCCCAAAAAATTATGGTGCGCCCGTCTTATGAAAAGCTTTTCATCAGCAAGCCCCAATTTGACAATGTCAAAGAGACTGTAAACTCTGCGCAGCCAACACTTGTTTGGAAACGTGGTAATCCAGGTAAACTGATTTCCCAAGGTTATAAAATCCATTCAACTGCAGACGGCGGTGTGTCGGGTCGAGGATATTCCAGTGTTTCGGATTATTCACAAAACTCTCAGGCAAACACCCAGTGTGGCGACACATGTGAAATCTGGTGCCTAGTGGAAGAGCCTGGCGAGACCGTTTCGTTTAATCGTCGTGTCATGAAATCACCTGGCAATATTCGTCGTCAATCTGTTCCCGCTAAGTTTCAAACGGTTATGAAACAAGTTGTTTCTGATCCGGGCGGCGTACGCGAAATTCCAGTCCCTGCTGAATTTACGACAATCAATGTTGAACGTATTGCGCAATCTGGCGGCGTGCGTCAGGTAAATGTTCCGCCAAAATATGGTGACGTGGCAACGAAAAAGCTTGTTTCTGCCAGCCGGTATGAATGGCGCCAAGTGGTCTGTAAGCCAGGAACAGGTTCAATCCGCAGCAGCCAGAGCTACGCACAGCCGATTACACCGGCTATTGTAACGCCAGTTGCATCCGCGCCGAGCTATACGACCTCTTCATATTCTCAAGGGTCTTCTTATTCTGCGCCTGCAACACATTACGGTTCGCAAAATTACGATCAAAACACAGGCTATTACGAGAGCGGACAATCGTGCTCAGGTACAACATGCGTTAACGCAGGAGTGCACAGCCAATTTGAAGGTCGCTCACGCGGACATAGCGGGTCTCAGTCCCATTCGAGCTATGGTTCATCTCATTCAGACGCTATTCCTGCGTCAAGCGAGTTAAATAATCATGGGTATATTAGCGACGCATATGAACTCCCAACGCCGACGTCGAATAATTTGGGTGGATATCCGTCGACGTCTCATACGGGGTCTAAGCGTTCACGCTGGTAGTTTCTCTTAAAACAGCTCTGATTTCAGAGATATAAATAAATTAACCCCGGCTTTGTCTGGGGTTTTTTATGCAAAAAAGGAGCGTATTCCGTTATTGGGTGGACGCGGCCAGTAAAGACTCGCGGGTTTTATCAAAGTGTATTTCATATGTGCTAGGGGGAACAGATGATTGTTTTACCCGTTATAAAAATAACCATACTGAGATTTTTTCACCTTTCGGCTCTTAGTAAATTTGGTGGACTCTCGCGGAATAAATTTATTGTAATTAATCTTGGAAAATACAAATGACACGCATTCTAGGTCTTATCTTATTCGCCTCTTTTTCATTTATGGCGCAAGCTTGCAGTGCTCCGTCTGACGGGTCACAGGGCCAAATTCCTTTAAACAGCTCAGCCAATGAAGCCCTGATAGGTTTGGACGGAAACTGGCAACTTACAGACGCTAAGGGTCTGGATGTCAGGCCCGTAAATTTGAAAATTTCAGGTCAAGCTTACAGTCTGAATGCAGGCTGTAATTCTATGGGCGGTCAGTTTCAGATGAATAAGGGCGTGATGACTGTTCAAACAGGACCCTCCACACTTATGGCGTGCCCAGATGATTACGACCGAGACTTAACTCGGCATTTGGTGCAAAGTGAAAATTATTATCTTATCGGCGATACTCTAACCTTTTCTGGGCCTTCAGGGGAATTAGAGTTTAAACGACTGAAAACATCTTCGCAGCTCAACGGGGACTGGAAGATACAAGGATTGAATATTAATGGCGGTGTCGTCTCGTCCCTGAGCCAACCCTTGCAGACCGTAAAGTTTTCAAATGGCATGTTTTCGGGGTTTGACGGGTGCAACACCGTTATGGGCCGATACACATTTATCGACGACGTTATTCAGATCAAGTCAGACACTACGACAGAAAAATTCTGCGAGATGGAAGCTGATGGGGACGATTGGGTTAAATCCTATCACGAGGCTCTGAGCAAAGCTCATACAGTAAAATCTAGGCTTGAGAGATTGGAATTAAGGAAAAAAGACGGAAGCCTCCTTATGGCGCTGACGCGTCCGTAAAACTCGTCTCAGGTAATTTTATAGGTAAGTCGTTCAGCCAAGGGTACATTGCAGAGTAAGTTGCCCGCGAGCGCGTATACGTGCCTAACCCTACTCAGTATATCTGGATGCACATAGCCGCATATACAGTCTTGCATCTTTATCTAATCTCGATAATGCGTAATTTCCTTATGGAATGATATGACGTTTCGACGCCGAGCCTTTATGCGTAGACAGCGTCACAAAGGTCTGGAGCAAGGCTATGAGTAAAACGATTACGCTAATGGACGGCGGTATGGGGCAAGAGCTTATACGGCGTTCAGGCCTTGCGCCAACACCCCTTTGGTCTGCCCGCGTAATGCTCGATACGCCCAAACTTGTCGAAGACCTGCACGTAGAATTTATCAAAGCAGGCGCAAAAGTTATTGTACTCAATAATTATATTGCGACACCTGCGAGACTTGCGCGGGACGCCAGCCCCGAATTATTTGAACCGATCCACATGGCTGCAAAAGAAACCGCGCTTTCTGCCAGACGCAAAGCGGGTGTGCCTGACATTATGATCGCAGGGTGTCTTGCGCCCATTATGGCCAGTTATAAGCCTGACCTCGCGCCAAATTTTCAGACTTGTCTTGAACAATATAGAACGCTCATTGCAGTTCAAAAAGACGCGGTAGACCTTATGATCTGCGAAACCCTCTCGACAATACGAGAGGCGGTAGCGGCGGCTACAGTGGCAAGGGAAGTGGATCTCCCGACATTAGTCAGTTTCACACTTGATGATGAATACCCTGAAACCCTGCGGTCTGGGGAAACGTTACGCGACGCGGTAGAGGCGCTTAAGCCTTTGGATATACAAGCCGTGTCAGTCAATTGCTCTATGCCCGAGACACTCACCTCCGCTATGCCATTGCTTGCGGATAGCTTCCCAAGGGTCGGTGGATACGCGAACGGGTTCCAATCTATTGCGCCGCTTGAAGCTGGCGGCACAACAGCGGGTTTGAAATCGCGTCAGGATTTAACTCCTGAAATTTACGCTCAATACGCGCTGGGCTGGGCAGAGGCTGGCGCACAGATTATTGGCGGGTGTTGCGAGGTTGGGCCGTCTCATATCGCGGAACTTTACCGTGTTTTAAAACATGCGGGATACGATATCACGGCGTTTTAATCTCACCTGATGGTCTCAATTTCGGTCAAAGAAAAAGCCACCTCAGTGAGACTGAGGTGGCTTTTGTGTTTAATGTAACGATCAGATTATTTCATATCGTCTTGGTCGATTAAACCGTCATTTGCGACTTTCTCTTTGTCAAAATACTCTTTGGAGAGTTTGAAGACGACCGGCGCGAGGATAATCAATGCGATTAAGTTCGGCGCAGCCATCAAGCCCGTCAGGCTATCGGCGATAAGCCAGAACGTATTCACGACCATATTATCGTCGCCTGTCTCAAACGAGAGCGCGTAAGCACTAAAGAAGACCGCGGCAATCCACGCGAAGCGGAAGACCGGAATAGACTTTTCAGTAAACAAAAACGCGGTACATCGCTCTCCGTAATAGCTCCAGCCAATAATTGTTGTGAAGGCAAAGATCGCGAGACAGATCGTGACGATATGTTCGCCAAATCCTGTCAATGTCGCGTCAAAGGCGGCCGCCGTAAGCGGCGCACCCGTTTCGCAGCCCGCAGGAGAACTTCCGCTTTGCAGCATCTCTAAAATAGCAGGGCTGGCCAGACAATCCGCGCCAACGACACCAGATGTCAAAATGACGAGGGCTGTAATCGTACAAATGATCAATGTATCAATCACAGTTCCGAGCATAGCAATAATGCCTTGATTGACGGGGTCGTTATTTTGCGCTGCCGCGTGGGCAATCGGGGCAGAACCTTGACCCGCCTCATTTGAGAAGAGGCCGCGTGCGACACCTTTTTGCATGGCGAGCATTAGGAGGCCAACAGAGATACCTGCGCCCGCGCTTTGCAAACCAAATGCGCCTTTAAAGATAAGGCCAAAAGCGGCTGGAATTTGAGGCATGTTAAAGGCGAGTACGACCAGAGCCGCGCCGATATAAAGTATTGCCATGAACGGTACGAGTTTTGACGCAATCGCACCAATCCGTTTAATGCCGCCAAAGATCACAAGCGCAACCAAGACAGACAAGACAACGGCGACAATGCGAGGGTCCCATCCATAGGTACTTTTTAAGGCGTCAGTAATGGAGTTCGCTTGAACCGCATTCCCTGTTGAGAGCGATCCGATAATGCCAAAGCTCGCGAATAATACAGCGAGCCACGTAAACTTGGGGCCAAGGCCATTTTTGATGTAATACATTGGGCCGCCGACACGGTTGCCATTTGCATCAATTTCGCGGTAACGGACTGCCAATACACCTTCGGCAAATTTTGTCGCGGTTCCGAAAATTGCGGTCATCCACATCCAGAAAATTGCGCCCGGACCCCCAATGGCAATCGCGGCGGCAACGCCTGCAATATTACCTGTACCAACAGTTGAGGAGAGGGCGGTCATAAGGGCCGCAAAGGGCGATACATCGCCGTCTTCTGCCGACCCTGTCCGTTTTTTGAAAAGCTGTTTAAAGGCGTATGGAATACGGATAATAGAAATTAGGCGAAGCCCAAGGGTTAGGAAAATGCCTGTCCCAATGAGCAAGATCATCATGGGCGGCCCCCAAACAATCCCGTTTAAGCCCTCCATGAGTTTGTTAAAGAGTTCCATATATTCCCCAGACCATTGAGTTTAATTTTTGCAGACCATAGGGGAGCCATAGCAGTGCGCCAAGTGAAAACTCTTATCCGTCATAGAGAAACCTGCAGGGAGAAAAGCGAAAACTTGTCTGCGAAAGACTAAATTCTCCACTATGCAAAAAGGTACATTTGTAATAGTCAGAAATTACAATCGCCTCTGCCTTAAAAGAACGGTCTGCATCATGTTTGAAGCTCTTACGCCCCGCCCAAATGATCCCATTATGGCGATTATGGAACTCTGCAAGGCAGATAAAAATCCGAATAAAATTGATCTCGGTCCAGGCGTTTATAAAGACGACACAGGTCAGACCACGATTTTAAAAGCGGTAAAACTCGCAGAAGAATATTGGAACCGCGAAGAACCGACGAAATCTTATGTCGGAACCGTTGGTAATCAAGACTTTTGCCGTCTTATGCTCGATTTGGTTCTGGGCGCGGATCACCCTGCTATAACGGAAGGCCGTATTGGCGCTGCCCAAAGCACAGGCGGGTCAGGCGCACTTCGCCTCGGTGCTGAACTTTTGCATGAAGCCCTACCTGGTTCTGTTGTTTGGGCGAGTACGCCAACATGGGCCAATCATATTCCGTTGATTTCCGATACGGGCATGAAGATGGACAGCTATCCTTATTATAACCGCGAGACGCTGGGTGTTGATTTTGAAGACATGCTCGCGCACTTGGATAAAAACGCCAAGCGAGGTGATATTGTTTTGTTGCACGGCTGTTGCCATAATCCAACGGGGGCCGACCTGAGCCACGAACAGTGGGACCGTTTGGCCGTTTTCTTGAGCGAAAAGGGTCTATACCCTTACATTGATCTGGCTTACTTTGGCCTGGGTCGCGGAATGGAAGACGATACTTACGGCACACGTAAAGTCATTGAGTATTGCCCCGAAGTCCTTTTGGCGTTGAGCTGTTCCAAGAATTTTGCGCTCTACCGTGAACGCACAGGTTTGATCGCTGCGATTACAAAAACGCCAGACGCGGCGAAAATCGCGCGCTCACAATTTGGCGCGATACAGCGTAAACTTGTGTCTATGCCGCCAGATCACGGCGCCGCACTGGTTGTGCGTATCTTAGAAGATGAAAAATTGCGCGAGATGTGGGTGAGCGAACTTGACGATATGCGCGAACGTATGCGCGGATTGCGTATGCAGCTATCAGAGGCCTTAAATGTTCAAGGCGGGGAAGCCATGTCGGCGGCCATTAAAGACCAGAACGGAATGTTTTCAACCCTGCCTTTAACCAAAGAACAGGCACAAAAATTACGCATAGATCACGGCGTTTATTTACTCGATTCAGGCCGTATCAATATTGCGGGTGCAAATTCCAATAATATTCCAAGATTGGCCGAAGCTATTTTAGCGGTTTTATAGACGCTTTCGGTTTCACACAGCGATCATATCCACTTGTGCGGATGACGGCCATGCGCGCTTGAAGTGTTGTCGCGCGTTGCGTGACATACGGCCCCGCGGGACTGGCTTTCCATTTATTGGGACTTGGCAGAACCGAAGCAAGTAGCGCGCTTTGGCGCTCTGTAAGCTCACGCGCTGTGGTTCCAAACCTGGCTTGCGCTGCTGCCTCAATTCCAAATAGTCCGTCGCCCCATTCGGCCACATTTAAATAAATTTCCATCATGCGGGTTTTGCCCCAGACAAAATCGGTTAAGAGTGCAAACCACGCCTCGCCGGCTTTGCGTATCAGTCCGCCGCCATTCCAAAAGAACACGTTTTTGGCCGTCTGTTGCGTAATGGTAGAGCCGCCGCGCCGTTTGGCTTGGGTTTGATTGTTACGATAGGCGGATTTTATAGCCTCAAAATCAATCCCTGAATGTTCGCAAAAAAGACTATCTTCGCCTGCCATTACGGCCTCTACGACGAAGGGGGATATTTCCGATAAAGGAGTCCAATATCGCGTAATGTCTTGCCCACTGAAATGTCGTTGCACCATTAAGACCGTTCCGGGAACAGGCAGGATTTTTAGGGCAAAGACGTAGAGGTGTATCCCAAGCAAAAGTCCGCCGAGAAATCGCCAAGAAAAGCTGAAGACCTTTCTGCGGCCTGATGTCTTGGGTCCTGTAGGTTTTGGGGGCGTCGTCTTCTTGTAGTCCGTTTCGTCTGCAGCTGATTTTTCAACCAGAGCGCCTTCATGCGCGACATCCGAGGGTTCGTCTTGGTTACCCAATTTCAAAATCAGTATCGCTAAAGCTTTCGGGGGTGAACTCTGTTTTCGGGTATTGCAGGTTCATCTCGCTTAAGTGATCGCGGACAATCCCGCTGATAATCGCGCCGCGTGTTGCGCGGTGGTCAGACGGAATGATATACCATGGTGCATGATCTGTTGATGTGCGCCGAACCATCGTCTGATAAGCGTCCATAAATTGCGGCCAAAGTTTGCGATCCGCCAAATCACCCGGATTAAACTTCCAGCGTTTATTCGAATTGATAAGTCGGTCTCTTAGGCGCTCTTCTTGCGTTTCTGGAGAGATATGGAGCATGAATTTTAAAACAACTGTGCCATTTTCAACGAGGTGTTTTTCAAAATTATTAATCTGCGTATAACGTTGTTCAATCGTCTCTGGAGAAACAAACTCCCTGACTTTAACAACTAAAACGTCTTCAAAATGCGAGCGGTTAAAGACTGTGATTTCACCTTTGGCGGGGCAGACATTATGTACGCGCCATAAATAATCATGCGCGAGTTCTCTTTTACTCGGTGATTTGAAACTTGCGACATTCACATTCAAAGGCGGCGTCCGCGAAAAAATCGCACTGGTTGTGCCGTCTTTACCGCTCGTGTCCATACCTTGCAGAACGATCAAAACGCTTCTTTTGGCTTCGCCGTATAAACGGTGCGCCAGAGGGGCAATGTCTTTAGAGTTTTGTTTAATCGCGTCTTTGGCCGCAGATTTATTTTTAAAAAGGTCAATACGGGTGGGACAGTTCGCTAGCTCAAAACCTTGTGCGTTATCTACGCAAAATGTTGAAATTTTTCCTACCATTTTTATCTCCATACGCACCATATTGAGATGCAATAGTCTTCACCAAAGAGTGTTACAAAGACCTGTTGAGTGCAAGTCACCAGAGTTTGTAATTTTGAAATCAGCCGTTTTTTTTGGTATAAAAGTTTGTTTGAGGAACAATTTTATAAAATATTAAGACAGTCTTTTAAATCAAATTACAACTTTGCTTCATAGGACTGACGTCGTGGGTTCAGCAATGGCTTACAACAAGGTGGCGCAGTATATGAAAAAATTTTCTCTTGTCTCTTATCTAAGAGACAAAAGCGGGCAATTTGCAGTTTGGTTTGCAATCATAGGTTTGCCTATGACGGCAGGTGTGACCTTCTCAATTGAGTATCTTAATGCTCGGGATATAAAGACGGAACTGTCCGCAGCGCTCGATTCAGCGGCACTGGCTGCCGTGTTAAATCAACAATTAAATGTAACAGAGCGCGCTCAGTTCGCGCGTGATTATTTTGAAGATAATTTCGAGGGGGCCTCGGCCTTTACACTTGAAGTAAAGGATTCGTCTGCGTTGCGCGTAGAGCTTGCGGCTAAGGGCGTTACCAAAACATCAGTTTCAGGTGCGTTTGGGATTACTCAAATCGGTATTTCTGATGATGTTGTGGCCGTAAAAACCGAAGAAAATGTGATTTGTGTCCTCACCCTTAACCCAGACGGGGCCGATTCTTTTCTCGTAGAAAATGGATCTATTTTCCAAGCTATGGGCTGTTCCGTTCAAGTTAATTCTTCACATGCAAATGCTGCGCGTGTTGATAACCGTTCGAGTGCCACCGCGCCGAGCTTTTGCGCGCATGGCGGCACTTTGGGGATGTTTTTACCTTTCGCAAATTCCGAATGCCGTATCGTGCCGGACCCATATATAAATCTTGTGCCGCCGCCGCCATTGCCTTGCAATGGTTTAGGGGCTGTTGAAGAAGTGGAAATAGGCACACCCGACCCAGATGTTGATGATAGTCATGATGATAAACACGCTCAGCACTATGATGATAAACATCATATTCATAAGCATAGTCATGACGGCGTGTATCACACCCACAACCATAAAAAATTTAAGCATCATGATTGGAAAGAAGGTCTGGAATTTCCGATTATTGCCCCAGAAAATTTTGTAGAAGATGCGGATGCAGATGTCAGCGAAATGGAAGCCAGTGTCACGCTGACAGCGGAAGATAACGCGATCTTATATCCCGGAACCTATTGCGACGGGATACGGGTAAACGGCGACGGCGTTCGTTTTATGCCAGGCCAATATGATGTTCACAAAGGTATTTTCTTTAAAGAGGGCGGCCAATCGGTTGCGGACAATGTCGTCTTTATTTTCCACGGTGACCTGACAGAATTAAAAGTCGAAGCCGGCGCGAATGTTTCAATCACGGCGCATTCAGAAGGCCCTATGGGCGGCATCGCTTTTTTCCATAAACCCAAAACCAATAGGAGCTTACCTATTGGGACAAATACATTAAAGGGCGGTGGTAACTTACAAATCTCGGGGACGGCTTATTTCCCCTATCATACAATTGAAGTCGGAAATGGGAGCCAATTTGGCGCGCAAGCACCCGCAACGTCTTATATAAGTTATAATGCGCATTTTACCGATCTGAGCCAAATTACGATTGCATCAGATCATCAGGAAGCAGGGCTCCCACCCTTGCAACCCAGAGCCGACAGTGCCGCACGATTAGTACGGTAACTGGCGTTAGCTGTAAGACCCGCATAGATTTATCTATGCGGGTTGGGACTTTGGGATACCAAACTTACGCTAGGTTTCCAAATCTTCTTTCATCATTTCAATTTCCATCCATTCCGTTTCAAGGCCTTCTAGCTTTGTCTTGGCAATGTCTAAATCGAAAATTGTCTTGTTGAAAAGATCAGGGTTTGAAGAAAATAAATTCGCATCTGACAAAACCGCTTCGCACTTTGCGACAGATTTTTCGGCCTGTTCTATTTCCTTAGGAAGCTTATCGAGCCTGTGCTTATGTTTGAAAGAGAGCTTACCTTTGCTCGGGGCTTTACTTGGCGTACCGCTCTTAGAAGATGTCGTCTTTTTTGTGAGCTCTAAGGCTTTACGGGCTCTCACGCCTTCGCCGCGTTGGCGCACCATATCAGTATAGCCGCCCGCATAGACTTGCCAGTCTGCATCACCTTCATAGGCAATAGTGCGGGTCACGGTACGGTCAAGGAAATCCCTGTCATGGCTGACGACCAGAACTGTTCCGGGATAATCCGCGACGAGTTCTTGTAATAGGTCGAGCGTTTCAAGATCGAGATCATTGGTTGGTTCATCGAGGACAAGAAAATTTGATGGCAGGCGCAATCCGCGCGCAAGCTGCAATCGTCCGCGTTCTCCGCCTGAGAGCGCGCGCAGAGGTGTCCGCGCTTGTTCAGGTAAAAACAGAAAGTCTTTCATATAACGTATGACGTGAACCGACGTGTCTCCGACCATAACTTTATCCCCGCCCCCGTCCGTCAGCGCCTCAGACAAGCTCCATTCAGGATCAAGGGTTTCACGTTTTTGGTCAATAATCAGAGGTTCTAGATTAACGCCCAGTTCGATCTTTCCTGAGTCGGCTTCGAGCTGACCCATAATAAGTTTCAAAAGCGTCGTCTTGCCCGAGCCGTTCGGCCCGACAATACCAATCCGTTCATTCCGCGAAATTTTGACAGAAAAATCATTGATAATATCGCGCCCATCAAAGGCTTTGAAGACATTCTCAAGCTTGGCAACAGATTTGCCCGATTTTTGTGCCTCGGTTGTTGTGAATTGCACCGCGCCTGTTTGGCCCCGCTGTTCTTTGACTTGTTGGCGAAGTGTGCCTAAATCTTTCAAACGTTTGACATTGCGTTTGCGTCGTCCTGACACGCCGTGAACGACCCAATGTTGCTCGCGTACGATTTTACGATTGAGCTTATGGCGCTCTAATTCTTCTTGTTCAAAGAATGTATCGCGCCAATCTTCAAACTCTGAGAAGTTCTTATCAATCTGGTGCGTGACGCCGCGGTCAATCCAAAGCGTCTTTCGCGATAAATGTTCAAGGAAACGACGGTCATGCGAAATTAAAACAAGCGCAGATGAAAGCGAGGAGAGCTCTTCTTCCAGCCATTCAATAGCGGGCAAGTCTAAATGGTTTGTCGGCTCATCGAGTAACAGGATATCAGGTTCAGGTGCAAGCGTGCGCGCGAGCGCGGCGCGGCGGCCTTCACCCCCTGATAAATGCGTCGTGGGCGACGACCCGTCCAGACCGAGGGCATCCAGCAGATACGGCACGCGGTAGGCTTGGTCTGCGCCCTCCATCCCGTCCATGACGTAATCTTCGATAGAGTTATAGGCGCTGAGGTCCGGTTCTTGGGGGAGGTAGCGCAAGGTTGTGCCGGGCTTTAAAAACCGTTCGCCATCATCGGCTTCGACTTGTCCTGCGGCCATTTTCAAAAGCGTTGATTTACCCGATCCGTTGCGTCCGATCAGACAAAGGCGCTCTCTGGGCATAACTATAAGGTTTGCGCCTTCCAAGAGCGGTGTCGTCCCAAATGTGAGATGCATATCTGAGAGTGTCATAAGAGGAGGTAGAGCCATATGCGCTGTCTACGGACTAATTTTAAAAAGGGAAGCGGTTTTAACAAACGTGGCTGTTTTTGCGTCGGTTTTACACATGACGCCAAAGTGATGTCCGTAAGGGCGGGTGAATAATCTATGGGTTATGGGGCTTATAATGTGTTCAGCTATAGCCTATGGATAAGATCAGGGTTACAGGCGGAAATTATTTTGGCGGAAATTATTTTGAACGCACATCGTCCATATTACATTTTTAAGCTATTGCTGACTGTCCTGTTATGGGGAAGTTTTACGTCCGGCATTGCGATCTTCACCGCGACGCCCATTGCAGCGCAGAGTCCAGAGAGCCGTGTTGAATTTTCCGTACCCGACATAAGTGTAGAGGATATTGGGAAGCTTAAAGACCTTGCCTCTTCGAGTAAAAATCTGACGGACGCTCAAAAAGTAACTGTCAAAGAAAATTACGCGGTCGCGGAACAAGCCCTTATTACCGCGCAAAGGAATATAGAAAGCCGCACAAAATTCGAAAAAACAATCAAAGATTACCCGCAAACGATCGAGACCTTAAAGTCTCGCCTTACTGCGTTGCGAAACCGCCAACCCAAACTTCGCGATGATGATGTAGGCATGACGGATGCTCGCCTTTTAAAGTTTCAACAAGACTTGATATCCCGCGAAGCCGATTTGAGAGCGCTTCGGTCTGAAATTACGCGCCACGAATCTGAGCTACAAAACCTGATTACGCGCCCCGTCACGGCGCGCGAACAGCTTGGTATTGTTCAAGCGAGCGTGTTGACAATTAATGATGAGGTGAACGGCCTCGGCGCGCAGACAAATGGCGTGTTATCCTCGTCGCGGCAAATCGCTTTGGAAGCCCGTATCTATAGCAAAGAAACCGAAGCGGCGGCCCTGCAATCTGAAATATCGGGACTCTCTGCACGCCAACAAGTCGTGACACTCTTGCGCGATATCGCTCAGATTAATGCCCAAATTGTAGAGCAGGACGTGATCTATTTGCAGACGCAAACAGGGCTGCGCCGCGTGATGGAAGCTGAAACCCTGCGCAGTCAGACCCTTATGACTTTGACGGGGTTAGAGAGCGCCCATCCTTTGGTACAAGAAAGCGCAACTGAGAATTATAACCTATCTGAGGATTTGAAATCTGTTTCCGTAACGGCTTCAGGCGATCCCAGAAGCGAGGCGGCTACGCGCCGTCAACTTATTGAGGTCGAAGCGGGGCTTTCGACCGCTCAAGAATTAATTGACCTTGGAAACTTAAATCGACAATCGAGTGCAACTTTGCGCCGTGTCCGTAGCAAAACGCCGTCCGTGTCAAAAGTGAAAGCAAATTTTAAGGCGACCCAATCGAATGTCAATTCGGCTATACAATCGCGCTTGCTATTGCAAGACCAATTAAGAGGGTTCCCGATTGGACCTTTGGATGTCGCCTCGCTTTATACGAAATGGAAGTTAGATAACCCAATGGGGAATGCTTTAACCGAGGCGGATATTTCGGCTCTGCGGAGCCTGAATAATCGTCGCCGCCTTATTTTGTCAGAGCTTTCAGATGTGGCGTCTACACGCGCTGCAAATCTTGCGAGCTTGCAAACCTTGCAATCGGATTTGGTCAATAAGACCCGGACACTGACAGAAACGCTTGATAGAAACCTGCTTTGGTTACCCTCGATTGACCCGATCTCAACGGCGTGGCCCCTAAAGACTGTGCGCGGATTTGAAAAGCTTTTTAACTTTGATACGCTTGGCACTGTCTGGGGTGTGTTATTGCAATCCTTCCGCCAACACTTCCCGATTGTCCTATTCGGACTCTTGGCAATCCTCGGCATTATTTCTATGCGCAAAAGCCTGATGGCAGATATTAAAAGTCGCGCGAGTTCAATTGGGCGGGTTCAACGCGATAGCTATTGGCATACGCCTATCACCACCCTGATGTGTGTTATTCGGGCGCTCCCTCTGCCTATGGCATTTGGGTTGATAAGTTTGATATTATTCTTGTCAAATAATTCAGATATTTCAGTCGAATTATTTACAGACTTATTTGCATATCTCGCCTTCTTCACATTTACCTTTAATGTGTGGCGAGAATGGAACCGTGACGATTCACTCTTTGATGCGCATTTTGGGCTGCCCGAAGATATTCGCCATTCCATCCATTCGCAATTGCGGTGGTTTGAACCGGCGGCAGCCGTGTCGACCTCTTTGATCGTTCTGGCATCCGATGCGCAAGACGTTGATGTGTTCGAAGGCATTGGGGTCTTAGGGTTTATCGCGACGACCTTCTTCTTGACGGCTTTTGTTTATAAAGTTTTGTGGCAGGGGAAGGACGACATTTCAAAATTCTTGACCCGTGATAATTTCATTGCGCGTCATAAACGTCTATTTTTTGGGGCGCTTGTCGGACTGCCTATGCTCGGCGCGGTTTTGGCCGCTCTTGGATATTTCGATACGGCGAATGAATTGCTCTACCGTGTCTTTTTCTCAGGCCAGATTGTTGTTCTAACAAGTGTGATCCACGGTCTAACGCGCCGCACGGTTTCTGTGGCCCAAAGACGTGTTGCCTTGCAACAGGCGATAGAGCGTCGCGAAAAACTTGTGCAAGCACGTAAAGAAAAAGAAGACGCTGAGGTGCGCGGCGAAGCCGTGCCTCTGCCACAAATTAATTACAAGGAAATTGATGTCGATGTGATTAGCCGCCAAACCTCGCAGCTTTTATTCACAATTATGGCCATCGCTTTTGGCGTGTTCATGTGGATGATCTGGCGCGACCTTTTGCCTGCGCTTGCCATATTCGATGAAATTGAAATTGGAAGCTCCAGCCAATTAGCTGCTGACGGGATAGGTATGGAGACGTTGAGCATTACACTGTGGGATCTCCTGCAATTTGCGATTATCTTGCTCTTTACAATAATTGCCGCTCGAAATTTACCAGGGTTTTTAGACATTTTTGTTCTCAACCGAACTAAACTGGATTCAGGTACGAAATACGCGATCAAGACCGTCTTGGGTTATATCATAGTCGTTATTGGCTTCTTGATGGCGTTTGACCAAATGGGCACGCAATGGTCACAACTCCAATGGGTTGTTGCGGCGCTAAGTTTGGGTATCGGGTTTGGTTTACAAGAAATTATTGCGAACTTTATTTGTGGTTTGATTATTCTGTTTGAACGTCCTGTCCGAGTTGGGGATTATGTGACAATTGGCGATCAAAGCGGAACGGTGGCGCGAATTAAAATTCGAGCGACAACGCTCAGTGATTTGGACAATCGGGAGATTTTAATTCCGAACAAGGAATTGATCACAGGGCGTGTGACGAACTGGACGTTGTCCAATTCCATTACACGTTTGACTGTGCCTGTCGGCATTGCTTACGGGTCTGATACGGACGCGGCGCGAGACATTATGTTAAATGTTCTAAAAAAGAGCGATAGCATTCTAAATACACCGTCCCCGCAAGTCCTGTTTACAGGGTTTGGCGACAGCTCGCTTAATTTTGAAATGCGCGTCTTTCTCAAGAGTTTTGAAGAGCGTTGGCCTGCACGGCATTTAATCCATACTGAAGTCAATAAAGCGTTGGAAAAAGCGGGTATTTCTATCCCGTTCCCGCAACGTGATTTGAATATTGTGAGCCAAAACTTCCCGCTGCAAATTTTGAATGAAACCCCAAAGTTAGGCCCTAAAGTTTCGTCCCTTAAAAAGGGGGCGCCTAAGACGCCAACTGCCAAAGAGTCTGCGTCAAAGACCTCTGTCCCTAAAGGCTCAGGCAGAACGCCCAAACCTAAAACCACTTAGACTGAACCTTCTTAGCCCAAACCCTTTTAGTCTGAGCTATCGTGTCGGGGCAGTTAAAACGCGGCTCATGTCCCCATCGACATAGCTCAGGAGTTTTGGATGCATGACACGTCTAAAGAGCGGCGGGATATAGGCCAGCCAATACATGGTCATATATCCGTAAGGTAATTGCGGCGCATCGGGGAAGGGACGCAATTCTTGGTAATGACGACGCGGATGGGCGTGGTGATCGGAATGAAGCGCAAGGTTATAGGTCGTCAAATTCGTCACGATTTGATTACAGTTCCAGCTATGGCAGGGCTCGCACGGTTTATATTTTCCGTCAGGGCGTTTTTCGCGAAGCAATCCATAATGGCCAATAAAGTTCTGCGCGCTTAACGCCGTGCATGAAATCGTGGCGGCGATTACAAGATACGGAATAACGCTCACGCTGAATACCGCTATCATGATAGCCCAGAGCGTGACGCCGAGTGTTGTGGCTAAAATCATTTCATTCTTTAGGCTGAATTTAGAATGACCTTTCAGGCGGGCGCGTCGGGCCTCGATGTGCCATGCCCGTTTCCAACCGCCGAAATATTCGCGCGGGATAAATGCCCAAAAGCTCTCGCCGTATCGGGCGGTTGCAGGGTCTTCGGGCGTGGCGACTTTTGAATGATGGCCTTGATTATGTTCAATCCGAAAATGACCCAAAAAGCTCGGCGCGAGCATAAGGAGCGCAATCCATTTTGAGAATTTATCGGTTTTGTGCCCGGTCTCGTGACCTGCATTAATGCCAAAGGCAAGGCTCCATCCATGCGAGACAGATACAGCGATCCACGCATGTAGGGGCAAGTCGTGTGACACTGCGTACCACGCGCCAAAGGCCCAAATGGCGATAATAATGGGCAAAAGCATATGTACCATAAACTTATAAAGACGGGTCTGTTTTGCCTGCGACTCGGCACGGATTAAAATCCCGTTTTTGTCAGGGCCGATGAGGGCATCTAAAATTGGCATTAGGATATAAAGGCCGAAGATTGGCACCCAAAGAAGCGCAGGGTTGTCAAAATATAAAGCGGCCCCCGTCCCAGTTAAGGGGAACATCGGAAAGAAAATAGACGCAAGCCAAATATGTCGTTTGCCACTTTTCCTAGATCGGGGCGTAGAAGGCGGCGTCGAGGGGTGTGTGGGTGTGAGGGTCGAAGTTGTCATAAGAAAATCCATACTGATAAACTTATCAGTAGCGCTATTGATAGATTTGTCAATAGCTTATTTTTAGGCCCAGAAAACGGTATCAAGAGTTGCGCCCAAGTTTCCAAACAGGTAAATTCAATCGTGACCCCAAATTCAACGCCTCGTAAACGCCTCACCCCTGAGGCTCGCCGTCAACATTTACTGGATTGCGCGGTCTCTGTTTATGCGCAGCTGGGTGTTGAGCGAGCAGGCCACGGCGATGTGGCGAAACTTGCGGGCATGTCCACGCCCACTGTTTTTAATTATTTCCCGACACGAAAAGCTCTGACACAGGCCGTTCTTGAGTCCGTGGGCACATATGTGTGCCAAATTTTTGAGGGCGTAGAAAAGCAAGAGAGCTTAGGCGAGCGCGAAAAACTCGCACGGCTCGCAATGTCATTTAATCAGCTTATGGACAATAATGTCGATACAGCAAAAGTTCTGCTGAATTGGTCTGTCTCATTTGGCCCAGAAGTGCGCCCGTCATATCTTGAATTTCAAGCGCAGACGATTGATCGCCTGAGTCGCGTACTGAATGATAGATCGCCCCATAAAACAGATTCGCGGATTTTATACGGCGCGTCTTTGACCTATGCGACGCTAAAGCTCGATAATACGCCCGAAGAAACCTTATCAGAATTCATCACGCGGATCATTGATATGGTCAAACCGCACGCGTAAGCGCTCTAAAATTTCCAGGTGCACATGCGTCAATCTTTTTGTTTAAACTGCGTAGGTTTTCAGGCACAAGGCGCGAATGAAACGTATTCTTCTGCCGCTGCTTATATGTTCAACGCCCGCATGGGGGCAAAGTATTTCCGATTTCGTTATAGTTGATCGCGTGACGGGTGAGCCTGTCGTGCTTGACCTAGATAAAAATGACGATTTGGCGGAATCGCAAGCTGTCAATCAAAGCGTTCGAAACGACCGTGCGAGCAAGACTTTAGATTACGCTGACAATGTAGTCGTTCACGGCGTGTATGACGGCGGAAAACGCGCCCTCAGTGTCCCTGCAAGTATCAATATAATATCGAGTTTGGATCTCGAAGATATAGCGCTCGTGCACCCGTCCGAAGCTTTAAATTCTGTTGCGGGCGTCAATATTCACAGGGGGTCTGGCCAAGAACACCTGACCTCTATTCGGTCGCCTGTCCTGACAGGCGGCGCAGGTGCGGGGTCGTTCCTATATCTGGAAGACGGAGTACCATTGCGCGCAGCGGGATTTGCAAACGTCAACGGCTTGTTCGAAGCAGGCACAGAATTTGCGAGCAAGATTGAAGTCTTTAAGGGGCCTGGTCCCGCGACTTACGGGTCGAACGCTGTGCACGGTTTAATCAGCGTGCAGTCCAAAGACATGAATGAGGAAAGCCATGTCACCCTTATGGGCAATGACCAAGGACTCGTTTCAGCGCGCATTTCCAATGTCTCGGATAATTTAAGAACCTCTGTGTCTATCGTCCATGATAGTGGATTTCGCGAAGACAGTGGCTTTGACCAACAAAAGTTTCAGATGAAATATGTGAGCAGTGTCGGTCCGTGGTCCGTCGATTGGTTGTCGAGTTTCAATAATTTAAACCAAGAAACCGCTGGGTTTATCCAAGGGGATGACGCTTATAAAGACGAGGGTGTGCGGTTTACGAATCCAAACCCCGAAGCGTTTCGCGACGGTAAGAGCTACCGCACGCAAGCGCGGTTTGAAAAAGACCACCGTGACAACACATTGGCGCTTACACCCTATGTCCGCCGCGCAGAACTCCGTTTCTTGCGTCATTTTGTACCCGGTCAGGCGCTTGAGAAAAACGCGCACAGTTCGGTCGGACTGCAAAGTGCCTATTATAATGATGATTTCAATATCGGGGCAGACATAGAGTTTACAGACGGGTCATTATACGAATTTCAAGACAATCCTGACCGTTTCTCTTTCACCCAAGGTCTGCATTATGATTACGGTGTCAAATCCGTTGTGGGCGCAGCCTATGCAGAAAAAGAATTTAAACTGACACCACAGACGACGCTCGGTTTTGGTGTGCGCGCGGAATACACACATTATAACTATGACAATAATGCGAGTGACGGCCAATCTGGACGATTTATTCGCGTTGCGGACCGCTCTGATAGTTTCCTGACGGTTACCCCGAAATTTGACCTGCGTTATGCTGTGTCAGAGGAGTCGAGTCTTTACGCGCGTGCGGCACGTGGATCACGCGCCCCGCAAGTAACAGACCTTTATTCCGTCCAGCTTAACCAAGTCGCAGGCGAAGCCGATGTCGAAACGCTGGATAGTGTCGAAATTGGATATAAAAACAAAAATCGCTATTTTGATCTGGAAGTCGCGGGCTTTTCGATGTGGAAAGAGAACTTCTTCTTTCGCAATGCTAATGGATTTAACGTCACCAATGGCAAAACGAAACATCTGGGCGTGGAAGCGACTCTAGACCTTCGCCCCTTGGACTGGTTAACCCTCACAGGCAATGGCACGCTCGCCAAGCACAGTTACGATTTTAATCTTGATGAGGGCAATGCGGCCAACACAATCACACGCGGTGACCGTGTTGATAGCGCCCCTGATACTCTCGCGACGGTGCGGGCAAAGCTTCACCCAAGTGAGCTGTGGTCGATGGGGGTTGAGTGGCGACACGTCGGAAAATATTTCACTAATCCCGGGAATACGAATGTTTACGAAGGCCATGACATTTTTGTGCTGCGCGGGGATTATCACTTTACGAATACGCGTCGCCTTTTTGCGCGCATAGATAATGTGCTTGATACATCTTATGCAGACCGCGCGGATTTCGCCTTTGGCAATGAACGGTTTTTCCCTGGCCGCCCAAGGACCGTATTTGTGGGATTAAGCGCGGGCTTTTAGGACTTAATTATATTCGTCCTAAGTATGCCCCCTCGACAAGTGGCTCTATTGGGCTTATCTGAAATTCCATGAATATACCCGATAGCAGACTCGCCCAAGTGGTGGAACGATTAGACCTTATCGAAGCCCGTATGGGCGTGACGACAGACGGCACGGAAATCGTACAACTTGGCAAAGATTACGCCGAGATCAAACCCGTCGCGGACGGTGTGCGTAAGCTTCAAGCCATAAGGTCAGAGATGGCCGACCTGCAGGCCATGATGGAAGACCCTGAAATGGCGGCTATGGCCAAGGACGAATTCCAAGCGCTCAAAGATCAATTACCTGACATTGAAAAAGAAGTCTCCATTTTGCTCCTGCCAAAGGATAAAGATGATAACGCGTCTATCGTGCTTGAAATCCGCGCGGGAACGGGCGGCGACGAAGCGGCGATCTTTGCGGGTGATTTATTTGCCATGTATGCGCGCTACGCGTCACTGCAAGGTTGGAAAGTCGAAATTGAAACCGAGGCCGAAGCAGATATGGGCGGCTATAAAGAGATCGTGGCCTCTATTTCAGGCGCGGGCGCTTATGGTAAAATGAAATTTGAATCGGGTGTGCACCGTGTGCAACGTGTCCCTGTGACCGAAACCCAAGGGCGCATACATACATCTGCTGCGACCGTTGCTGTCCTGCCAGAGCCCGAAGATATTGATATTGGTTTTTCCATGGGCGATGTGCGCGTGGATACAATGCGCGCGTCAGGCGCAGGCGGACAGCACGTCAACAAAACAGATTCTGCCGTGCGGATGACCCATGTTCCTACGGGTACGGTTGTTGTTTGCGACGCGAAATCCCAACATATGAACCGTGCCAATGCCGAGCGTCTTTTGAAGATGAAGCTTTATGATATGGAAAAGCAAAGGGTGGATGCGGAACGGTCTGAGGAGCGTAAAGATCAGGTCGGAAGCGGCGACCGATCAGAACGTATTCGCACGTATAATTATCCGCAAGGCCGCGTCACCGATCACCGTATCAATTTGACGCTTTATAAACTTGATAAAATTGTGGCGGGCGATGAACTTGGCGACGTGATCGATACATTGATTGCCGAAGACCAAGCGGTCAAGCTAGCCTCTATGGAAGTTGGCTAATGTATGTGGTCGCGTACCGCTTTGTGCTTTTATCTCCGAGTCCTGAAAACGATGCCCGTTTTGTAGAAATCTGGTCAGGCCTTACAGAGTATTTTAAATCCCAATGCGGCGCGCTCGGTTCACGCCTCCACCTTGGCGAAGACGGCGCGTTTTATGCCTATGCTCAATGGCCAAATGAAGAGGTGTTCAAAGCCGCGTCCGAGCATGTGCCCGAGCAAGCCTTTATGAAATTACGACTCGCATGGGCAGAGCTTTACGGGCCAAGTGAAGTTCTCTTTGAAGGCCCTGTCCTTCGGGATTTAATCGTTAAATGAAACCCAAGATTAAGACCGCGCTCTGCTACCTTCTTGCCGCCTTCTTTATCTATGCAGGAATAATGCACTTTGTTGCGGATGATATGTTTGCGCGCATTGTGCCGCCGCGCCTGCCGATTCCCTACGTCATTGTTTGGGTTACAGGGCTTATAGAAATCGTCCTTGCGATAGGCTTGCTCTGTCCACATTTTCGCAAAAACGCGGGCATTTTATTTGCGCCTTATCTGCTCGCAGTCCTACCTGCCAATATCTATATGGCCGTCGCAGGCCTGCCTTTGGGTGAACATATCGCAAGCCCAACGGCGCTTTGGATACGGGTCGCTTTGCAGTTCCCTCTGATTGCGTTGATTTTATGGGCGGCGGGTGTGTTTGAGCGCAAGCCAAAGCGCTAGGCCCCAATCAACGCATTTTGACGTGTACGATTTTTAGTTTGTGAATTTACAAAAAAAAGGCTCCAGCGTTGCCGCCAGAGCCTTCATAATATTCACAACTCGAGGTTCGAGCGTGCTGAATGTTATTTTAGTTGATTGTGTAGACAACACCCACGCGTGTGATTGTGTCAGTCTTTTCACGACCTGCAGGGACGTCACTATGTGTGTCGATACGGAATGAAGCCCGTGCTGACAAATTGCCCATAAGCTGAGCTGTGATACCTGTTTCGTTCCAGATATATGTATCGCTATCGCCCCAGAGGATTTCTGAATCGTTGTAGAAAGATACATTGTCGTTGAACTTATAATCAAAGTTTGAAGCTGCACGAAGTGCAAGCTCTTCTGATTTTTCGCTTGCAAGAAGAGCTGTCTCTTGAGTCTTCTGTGAACGGAAACCTGCACCAGCTTCTAGGTCCCAACCGATTGGATCTGGAAGGATAACTTTGTAACCTAGACCACCACCGACGAAGTAACCTTCGCTATAGGCGCCGAAGTTATCATTATAGTAGTTACCATTACCATAGGCATAAAGGCGATCATTGATGTCGCGGTCGATTTGGTACCCGAGAAACAAGCGTTGCTTGTTATCAACATCATTGTTTGTGCCATAATCAAAAGAACCGTTAAATTTATGACGCCATACGTCACTCTCTTTTTGTAGATTGATACCAAGACCAACATCTGTTGTGTCTGTGTTACCTGTTGTTTTTGAACCCGCTAGAGAGGCTTCGCCTGACCAACCGTCGTAAATTCCAGCAAATGCAGGTGTGCTCATGAACGAGACAAGCGCTGCGCTTAAAAGTAGTTTTTTCATGAAATAATTCCTGTTTCTTTTTGAAAAACAGGGATTTACCACTCATAGATGTACTGTAAATGAACAATATCAATTATGACGCATTGTTAAGGTGTTAGCTATCTACGGCTAAGTCTTGCGCATTTGCCGTAATAAAGTCTTGACGTGGCTCCGTAGTACCATTCATCCGTTTCGCTAGATATTTGATTTATAATTAAGAGGCAGAAGGCTCAATCTCAGACGTACATCGCGTGAGCACGCACAATTTACGACCCTTGGCTTGCCGTCTTGGATTTCCCTATGCAGCTGTCCTGTGGTTTTATCGACTTCCCACTTAGCTCTTAAATGCGACAAGAAACTTTTGGGTTTTCAACATGCCCGAATATGGACTGAGGTAAGCTCCGGCAGTTTTCATACGCTTGTTTAACTCCAAGCGCTTCGACCGAAATATGTTCAAGATTAAGTTAGACTAGCTATCTACGTCGGCATCCAAGGCATTTGCGATAATAAAGTCACGACGGGGTTCAACAACGTCGCCCATCAATTTGGTGAAGAGTTCATCAGAGGCATCTGCCGCTTCGACCTTTACCTGCAAAAGAGACCGCGCATTGGAATCAAGCGTTGTTTCCCAGAGTTGGTCGGGGTTCATCTCGCCAAGGCCCTTATAGCGTTGAATTTTAAAGCCCTTACGGCCCCCTTCAAATACAGATTCCAAGAGTTGCGCAGGGCCATAAATGTATTCAGGCTCTGCATCGCCTCGGCGGAATGTTGCCACGCCGCTATAGGTTTCCTTGAGGCTCGGCGCGAGCTTATGCAGGCGTCGTGCATCGGCGCTGTCGCGGAAAGAGGGACGCAAAACGACGCGCTCTGTGACACCGCGCACATCTCGCTCAAGCACTAAGGCCCCGTCATCGTCAAATCGACCTGCCCAGCCGTCTTCGCCTTCATCTGCGATCATATCAAGGCGCGTTACGGCGTCGGCAATTTCTGCTTCGCCTGATTCGACTGACATCGCGCCTGCTATGGCGAGTTGCGCAATAATACTATCGCCGGCTCTGTGCTTCATGCGGGTGATAATGTTTTGTGTTTGGAGCGCTTCTTTCGACAAGCGACGCAAATCTTCACCCATAATGACGTCGCCACTATCGAGGGTGAGTGTGACGTCTTGTGAGCCCGCATCAATCAGATAATCATCCAACTCGCTCTGGTCTTTTAAATAACGCGCAGACTTACCGCGTTCGACTTTATACAATGGCGGCTGCGCAATATATAGATAGCCGCGATCAATAAGCTCTGGCATTTGACGATAGAAAAATGTGAGTAGAAGTGTCCGAATATGCGCGCCGTCGACATCGGCATCGGTCATGATGACGACCTTATGATAGCGCAGTTTTTCAATATTAAAATCATCACGGCCAATGCCTGTACCCAGCGCCGTAATCATTGTCCCGATTTCTTGGGAAGACAACATACGGTCAAAACGCGCGCGTTCCACATTGAGGATTTTACCCTTAAGCGGCAAGATTGCTTGGTTCTGACGATCACGGGCCTGTTTGGCAGAGCCCCCCGCAGAATCCCCCTCCACTATGAAGATTTCAGACAGAGCGGGGTCACGCTCTTGGCAATCAGCCAGTTTTCCGGGCAGAGATGCAATATCGAGCGCGCCTTTACGACGGGTTAAATCCCGCGCTTTACGCGCGGCCTCGCGCGCGGCAGCAGCTTCGCAAATCTTTAGGATAATCTTTTTCGCGTCTTGCGGGTTTTCTTCAAACCATTCATTGAGCGCTTCGCCCATCGCGCTCTCGACGACGGGACGAACTTCTGAGCTGACAAGTTTGTCTTTGGTCTGGCTCGAGAATTTTGGGTCGGGCACTTTGACAGATAGAACGCAGGTCAGGCCTTCGCGCGCATCATCGCCAGAGATTGAGACTTTTTCTTTCTTGGCAACACCAGAACTCGCGGCGTATTTATTAATCGTACGGGTGAGCGCGCCGCGAAAGCCCGCCAAATGCGTGCCGCCGTCGCGTTGGGGAATATTATTGGTAAAACAGCGTACATTTTCGTGATATCCGTCATTCCACCACAGGGCCGCCTCGACGCCAATACCGTCAACTTCGCGGGCCACAACAATTGGCGTTTCGATTTGTTCAGCTTTATTTGCATCTAAATGCCGAACAAAGGCTTCAATCCCGCCCTCATAGTACAGCTCTGTTTCGATCTCTTCTTCGCCGCGTTCATCGGTCAGGATAATCATCACGCCTGAGTTCAGAAAAGCCAGTTCACGCAAACGACGCTCAAGCGTTGAGCGGTCAAATTCGACCATCGTGAAAGTTTCCTCGCTTGGGAGGAAGCGCACTTTTGTGCCTGTCAGAATTTTTTCTGTTCCGTCGCGGCGCTTATCAATCGGCGCGTCTCCCACGACCTTGAGCGGCGCAAGCGCGTCGCCGTGCGAGAATTCCATCCAATGTTCTTTTCCGTCGCGCCAAATCGTAAGCTGCAAGGAAATTGAGAGGGCGTTGACCACAGAGACGCCCACACCGTGAAGACCGCCAGACACTTTATAAGAGTTCTGATCAAACTTACCGCCCGCATGAAGCTGTGTCATAATCACTTCGGCCGCAGACACACCTTCTTCGGTATGAATTGCAACAGGAATCCCGCGCCCATTATCGCGCACAGATACAGATCCGTCGGAATGCAGGCGCACTTCGACGCGGTCAGCATGCCCTGCCAAGCTCTCATCAATCGAATTATCAACGACTTCGTACACCATGTGATGCAGGCCAGACCCGTCATCTGTGTCCCCGATATACATGCCTGGGCGTTTCCGAACCGCGTCCAGCCCTTTAAGGACTTTAATGCTATCCGCGCCGTATTCAGCTGGGGTATTAGCAGGAACTTCCGGTGCAGGATCAGCCATAGAGAGATGTCTTTCGAATCAAGGGTTTCGTGTGAAAAGTATAGGGGAGTTTAGGGGCTATTGCGAGGGGTATATGTTGTAGGCTTATGAGCCTTAGCTATCGCTTTTTAAGCCTATATGGGGGTTTTGCGTGACCCCAAAGAGCTGTTTATAACCTGAAATGGCCCGCAAATAGATGATTAAGTGTTCAATCACTTTCATAATTATACTTACCCCGCCTTATTTAAGTGAGGGCAATGCTGTAGGTGCATTTGGTCTAAGCGAATGAAGGTATAGATGTTGCTAAACTTTAGAGGCATAGCGGCCCATTAGGAAAAGTTATTATGTCCATAATTCAAAACTATACTACTGATACAAAAATGGTGTCTAACCTAGAGCAGCTAGGTATGGCCTATGCGCTTAATGTTAAAGCGCTCTATGAAATCGCCCAATCCGTCGCAGATGACGATACGGATGGACTGAAGGTTCAAGAAGATATGTTAATGCGTAAGCAGGAGCTAATCTTAGAGGAAGCCTGTCAGTGCTCTATTCGGAATGCAAATGAGACGAAGGATGTATTAGAATTTTGGTATCAGGTCTATATGGCAGAGCGCTCGGATGAAAGTCTTTGTGCCAGCGATCAGCTTATACTTATGCTCTATAAGATGAAGTTTGTTTACTGCTAAACACCGACTTCTTGGGTCATGGCTTTGATGACGGTTGATACGCGATCCGTTGTGCCAAATTTCAAGAAAAGTGTCTTTGTGTAACTATTTACCGTATGTTTCGAGATAGAGAGAATTGTCGCAATCTCTGGATTCGTTTTCCCCATGAAGATTAGCTCCAAAACTTCCATTTCACGTATCGTTAAATTTATTTTATCTGCCATCTTATTTGTTAAAAGGCAGTACCGTATGTGGAACACATTCGCTGTGCTATAGGTAATCCATTTACGGGCATTTGAGGGTAGTTCACCCGACTGCCCTAAGGCTAAAAAAGCATATCCTGGACATACGCTCGGCCCGAATAAAGGGATGGCGAGACCGTCTCCCATTTCTTGAACAATTGAGGCAATAAAGTCATTATGTTCATTGCCTTCAGACATTTGTATTTCTGAAAGCCATATGGGGGACCCATTATCCATTACGTATTGAATTATAGGGTCAACTTTATGTTTATAGTGCGCGTAATACTCGGTCTGTGCATCTTGAGAAATATTGTGGGAGTAATACCGCGAGAGTCCGTTGCCTGAGTAATTCCCAATCGGTGGGAGTGTATGGTAGGTTGCTTGGGAGTACCCAAAAGTTTTTAAGTTTTCAACCGCAATCTCAAGAAGACTCGAAACATTTTTTGCACTCTGGTATTTTCCAATAGTTTCCAAAACAGTGTCGAGTTCTGGGAGTTTATTTACTGAAAAGAGTTTATTTTCTGCCATAATAAGTCACAATTATAATTTTTATTGCCAAGAATATAAATACTTGAAATTTCAACCAGTTTCTATCATTCTTTAATAATATTGAATGTCTCTACGCTTGAATTAATCTATTTTATCTGCTGCGCGAGTGTTTAAGATTGTGTTTAGCGTGAATTTATAGATTAAACGGTTGTATTTCCTATAATTTACCGCTGTGAGTAATTAAATTACAGGAGGCCGTGAGGCGGATAAAATCCGCGTTTTCTACAAAATATCGGGATATGATATGTAGCATTGGTCAATACTGAGTTTAACCTTATTTGGTTATAAGTTACGGAAATTGCGTTTTAGCAATAGACCTTTTACCCATACTTAAGCCGCAGCATCGCGTACCTTGCGAAGGACGAGGCTTTAATACCGTTTCACACTTTTGAAATCCCGGTCGGGACGGTATTTTGACAATCGCTCTAGCAGTTCACCTGTCAGAACTTCGTGTGCGACGAGTTGACCGATGACGGGTGCGAGGGAGACGCCGCTATGCATGACCGACAGATAAACATCCGAACGTTTAGGTGAAAACCCAAGAACAGGGTGACCATCAAGGGGCAGGGGCCGCCAGCCGATAAAGGCATTTTCAAGTTCTGCGGAGCCTATTTCGGGAACAAATGTCTCGGCGATTGAAAGGATCTGCCTAAAATGTTGCTCGGAGTATTCTGGGCTTGGGAAAGTTGTCGGACGATGTTTTAGGCGCATGGCGTGGGCCTGTGTTTTAGGAGCGCCTTCTTGCTCTCCAAGGACGATGCGTCCGTCCTCGCGTTGATGCATATGCACGCCCGGCGCAATAATTAACCGATTGAGCAAAGGCGGCATGGGTTTCGTAACCGCGATGACACCCGGGGTGGAGCGTTGAGGCAATTCGATTTCAGCAAATGTCTTTGCAATATCGGGCTCAGCGCCTGTTGCGAGGATGACTTTATCCGCGGCAATTTTGCCAAGATTTGTGTCTACGGATTCAATCCCGCCATTGGACATTTGGATATTCAAAAGCTCGCACGGGTATTTTAAAATTGCACCTTTGGATTGGGCGGCTTTTAGAAGAGCCTTCGTCGCGTCCACAGGGTCAAGCGCGCCGTCATTGCCTGAAAAGGCAGCAGACCCGACACCTGTAAAATTGACTTTAGGCTCCATCTGAATTAGCCTTTCAACAGGCAACATAGAGGCAGGCTCACCCCATAAGGCTTGTTCTTTAATTTGATCTGCAAGTTTTTCTTGTCTGGCCTCAGTCTCAAACCATTCAAGAGAGCCGCCCCATTTTATTGGAATGCCGAGGTCAGATTGCAGCGTTTTCCAAGTCGTCACGCCGTCTTGGTTCAAGGCATGATAGAATTTGGGTTGCTTTGCCCATGACGCGTTAATCCATGCAAATGTCCCTTGGCTTGTTTGGGTGGCGGGCCCTACCTTATCAATAATGGTGACCGACGCGCCGAGTTTGGTGAGGTGATACGCGATTGAGGCCCCGATGATTCCTGCGCCGACAATAACGATTTTCATATTGGAGGGATTAGCGGGTTTCGGAGTACAGCTTGCGAGGCCCGCCGCGGCCATGAAATGTAAAACTGTCCGTCTATCCATCTTCTCAGCTCCACCCATGTTCTTAGCTCCGCCCATGTTCTTAGCTCCGCAACGACATATTTTACGGTCTGATACGGTCGAAGTCCACTTCATGAAAATCGCGTTTATTTATCAAATAGCAGTTGAAAAATTCTCTTTCATAACCTGTTACATGTTTTTTTAGAGTTTTGTGACAGTGTCGTCGCAAGATGATTTGATATTTAACGCAATATTGGCGTGAGTTAGTGGGGATATATGAGTTGGGCAGAGACAAACGTGTTAGACGGCACATCTGGCGTTTCAATGATTTTACCGACATTTCGAAGATCTGAGGGACTGCACACGGCTCTGCAAAGCTTGAAATCACAAAGTGCGGGCGGCCAGTTTTTAGAATTGATCGTTGCAGATAATGATCCGAGTGGTAGCGCCCGCATTGCTGTCGCGAATTTCGCGGCGCGATCCACCTTTCCTGTACGCTATATCCATGTCCCGCAACCGGGTGTCGCAAATGCAAGAAATGCGGCCTTAGATATCGCCCAAGGACGCTATTTGGCGTTTTTGGATGATGATCAATTTGCACGACAAAATTGGTTAGAAGAGCTTTTAGGGGTTATGGAAGAACATGGCGCAGGTCTCGCTTTTTGTCCGACCCATGCGCAAAGCTCTGTTGAGCTACCGTTTAAAGCAGAATGTTTGAAATTTTTCACTCGGGATATTGGTAAAACTACGCCGGGCCTCGTAGACAATTTTTTCGGATGTGGGAATTCTTTATTAGATCGCCACGTGTGTGATTTGCCATCTCCTCCGTTTAGTCGACATACGAACGAAACGGGCGGAGAAGATGACTTGTTATTTTCTGAATTAAAAGACCAAGGCATTAAGATTGTTTGGACGGATAAGACTTCGGCAGGGGAGAATGTCGAGGATTGGCGTATGTCGCATAAATATATCCGAGTTCGGAGCTTTGCATATGGCCAAGGGCCAAGCCGTATTTGTTTAGAGGCTAACAATTTTGACCCTAAAGGGCTCTTGAAATGGTCAATAATTGGGGGTGCGCAATTTTGTGTATACACACCGTTGGCTGTTTTGTGCCGTATTTTGGAACATGATAGCTATATCAAATATATGCGTAAAGCGTCAGAAGGTATTGGAAAAGTGTTTGGATATGAACGTTTTCGTCCCAAAATCTACGGGGCAGCAGCTTTGAAAAAGCAGTTAGAGCGCGAAAACTTGCACAAAATGTTGAACCAAAATTTTGCGCTTAGCGATTTGATTTAAGGTTTAACGTCTTAAATTTCAATCTCTTAAAATGTTGCAGATTTATGGCCCTCTTGCTTGGTTCAGCAAAGGTTCATTCTAATCTTATATCCCACTTTTACGGACTTCCCCGCGGGCGAGTCTATTGTCCCATTAGACATTCTTGTCTGGGATCGTCCGATAAAAGAGGTTTTATGTCCAAATTATTTTCTGTTACCAACGCCGTTAAGATGATGTCACTTACAGCTGTCCTTGCGCTCTCTACGGCTATGCCGGCGAACGCGGCCTCTGTTTGTAAAGGCAAGTCCCAGACGAGTTGCGAAGCAAGTTCATCTTGCTCTTTCGTAAAAGCGCATACGCGCAAAAACGGCGCAAAGGTGAAATCATTCTGCCGTACAAAATCGGGTAAAAGCAAAGCGACGTCTTCAAACAAATCGACCAAGAGCAAGTCTGCGACGAAGTCCAGCGCGAAGAAAACATCATTGTTAGAAGATAGCTCGGATACGAAGAAGACAACCGCCAAGAAAACAAGCGCCAAGAAAACAAGCGCTAAGAAATCTACGGCGACAAAGTCTACAGCGAAGAAGAGCGCAGCTAAGACAAGCACGGCGAAAAAGTCTACGGCAAAGAAGAGCGCGACTAAGAAAAGCGCTGCGAAAACTTCAACCGCAAAGAAGACAACTAAGAAATCTACGGTTAAGAAAAAAAACCCGTCTAAGAAGACATCTACGGCTAAGAAGAAAAAGACAACGAAGTCTAAGTCTAAATCTAAGTCTTAAAAAAGCCCAAAACGAATTGATTTTGAAAGCGCGCCTTCGGGGGCGCTTTTTGTGTAATTGGCGCGCCTAAATAGTTTAAATTATTTTAGTTTAGCGGCCCCAATGGCGTTCAACCGAATAGGGTAATAATACCCAAGAGGTTATTGATTCATAGGGGCCGCTTGACGCTAAAGGGATAACGCCACCAGCGCTTTAACGATAGCTGGATTTAACGATACGCGCGTCATAAACACGGTCGCGATCTTGGACAGACCCTGTACCCATTTCGTATTCAAGGCGTACAGTATATGTGCTTTCTTCGCGTACACGGTCGCGCGTTTCAAATCCGCCTCTATAGCTCGTTTCATACGAGGTAGAACAGCTTAGCAATCCGCAAGAGCGAACGGGGCGGCGCTCAAATCCAGCGCTAGCGCGCGAGCGATCTCGGGTTTCTACTGTGACTTCCTCAGTGTCGCGGTCAATCACGCGGAACCAATCATAGTCTTTGCTCAAAGTCTCTTTGGCAGCTTTGTAAAGCGCCTTGTCCATGACCTCGTCGCGACTATCGCGGCGATCTCCGCGAACTTTAACATCGTATGTACGGAGCGAGACGCGCTCTGTTTGAGGATTGTACGACGAAGACGTCCCAATTGTGGCGTGTGCTGAAATACTCCCATTCACCTCAGAGCCCGCAAAAGCGGTTAGGGGAAGGGCACATGTTAAAACTGTTAAGGTCGTAAGTGTTAAAGTTCGCATTGTTTTATCCTTTTCAGATATTCACTTTGCCGCGCTATTCACACGGCGATGGGTACTGAGAGATATACGCGGGGAGATTTGATAAGGTTGCGCCTCGTGCTGCTAAAAGTACTAACTCATTGAAAGTATAGGTTAAATTATGATGTTTTCAGCGTGGTTTTTGCAATCCGTTTCAAATGTTCTCGTTATATATGTCCTTTAAAAGACGATATTGCGCTTGAACATTGGCGGCTGAATGGCGCAAATAAGGCAAGATTTGGACTTTGTAGTTGAGATTTCATCTATCCACTTTGGGCGAGAGGGTAAGGTGTGTTCGAGTGCTTAGGCTTTTACGGCGGAGTGACTAAATGTAATGTTCCGCACATTCTCAGCGATATATATTAGCGATTTAATGGCCCTGCTAGGAAACTTTCTTTCCGTATTTCAAAAACGACGTAAGGGAAAATCTGCCCGTTATCGGTTTTTGAAAACGTCCCTTCGCGTCGTTGTCCGCCGATCTTGCGCATGGCGGCCCTTGACCGAGAATTATCTTCCGCGACCCGGAAAACAACGACATCTAGAAAATGAAAGGCGTGTTGCAACATTAACCGTTTGACATCGGCATTGTATTTTCCGCCCCAATAGGCGCAGTCTATAAATGTCCAACCGATTTCAATCTCGGCGATATCACCTTTGTATTCGTGGTATCGGCTTGTCCCGATGATTTTCTGCGTTTTATTATCAAAAATGGTGAAGGCGGAGCCGCTTGATAATCCGCTATTAAAATAAGCCCGGAAAACATCTTCTTTATATCTGTCGCGTTTCACATGACCTGCCCACGTCTTAGGGTTTGAGGCGGCTTTAAACATCCCCTCCCAATCTTGCTCGTGCATAGGTTTCAACGTGACTAAAGCGCCGTTCAAGGTCGGTTGTAAATTTGGGCTTTCCATAGATTCGCGTTAGCATGGTTTTGGGGGGCTTCAAAGACGCGAAGAGTGCTTTAGCGCGGGGGGATGACGAGGTGGCGGCGCTATACGCAACATACTTACATTCAGTCTCCGGATGGTGGCCGGCCACACGGGCGATCCCACAATTCGCGTATTCACAAGCGGCGGAGCAAAGACAGTCATTTAAAAGGAGCGCATTAAAAAACCCGCCGACCAGAATGGCTAGCGGGTTTGAAATTTAGAATATGTGATCGGGCTTAAAGCGCGGCTTCAAGCTCTGGCAAGACTTTGAACAAATCTGCCACAAGGCCGTAATCGGCGACTTGGAAGATCGGGGCTTCTTCGTCTTTATTGATGGCGACGATGACTTTACTGTCTTTCATACCTGCCAAATGCTGGATCGCGCCTGAAATACCCACCGCGATGTAAAGCTCTGGCGCGACGGCTTTACCCGTTTGACCAACTTGGTAATCATTCGGCACAAATCCTGCGTCAACAGCGGCACGAGATGCACCAATCGCAGCGCCGAGCTTGTCAGCAATACCTTCAAGGAGGGCGAAGTTTTCGCCTGAACCCATACCGCGACCACCAGAAATTACGATCTTTGCGGCTGTGAGTTCTGGACGGTCTGATTTGGACAGTTCTTCACTGATAAATTCAGATTTGAACGGGCCTTTTGGATCGTCGAGCATTTTATCGCCCGCCGCGCCGCCTTCGCCTGCTGGTGCAAAAGCTGTTGTACGAACGGTGACGCATTTCTTGGCGTCTGTGCTTTGGACGGTTGCCATCGCGTTACCTGCATAAATAGGGCGGATAAATGTGTCCGCGCTCTCGACGCCTGTAATGCTTGAGATCTGCTGTACGTCGAGCATAGCCGCCACGCGTGGCATATAGTTTTTATGCGTCGTTGTATCTGGTGCTAAGACCGCGTCATACTCTGACATGAGTGGGACGATGACGGCTTCCATAGCTTCCGCGAGTTGACGTGTCAGAGAGACATGGTCAACGCCGAGGACATGACGCACACCGTCAATTTTGGCGGCTTGAGCCATAACGTCTTTGACGCCTTTGCCTGCGACCAAGACATCAACGTCTCCGCCCATAGCTTTTGCGGCCGTGACGGTTTTATGCGTCGCGTCTTTTAAGTTTGAATTATCGTGTTCTGCAACAACAAGAATAGCCATTAGATCACTCCCGCTTCGTTTTTAAGTTTGTCTACAAGTTCAGCAACATCGGCGACTTTGATACCCGCCTTGCGGCCTTCTGGCTCTGTGACTTTCAAAGTCTTGAGGCGCGGCGCTGTGTCCACACCAAAATCTGCAGGTGTTTTCGCGTCAATCGGCTTTTTCTTCGCTTTCATGATATTGGGAAGCGACGCATAACGTGGCTCGTTCAAGCGCAGGTCCGTTGTCATAACGGCTGGCATTTGCAATTTCACAGTTTGCAAACCGCCGTCGACTTCTTTGACCACGGTCAGGTTATCGCCGTCTTTTTCCATAGAATTTGCGGCAGACCCGAGCGGCCAGCCCAGAAGAGCCGCAACCATGCCGCCCGTAGAGCCGTAATCATTATCAATGGCTTGTTTCCCAAGGATGAGAAGTTCTGCGCCCTCAGAGTCGGCAACAGCTTTTAGAATTTTTGCAATTGCGAGGGGTTCTAGGTCTTCATCTGTTTGAACGTGCACGCCGCGGTCCATACCCATGGCGAGACCCGTGCGGATCGTTTCTTGCGCTTTGGCAGGGCCGACAGAGACGATAATCGTTTCTGTTGCTGTACCTGCTTCTTGGAGGCGAACAGCCTGTTCAACAGAAATTTCGTCAAACGGGTTCATGGACATTTTAACATTAGAGAGGTCAACACCGCTTTGGTCAGATTTGACCCGGGCTTTAACATTATAATCAAGCACGCGCTTGACGGGAACTAGGACTTTCATTTCAGACTCCGATATCTTTGGTCGGGAATTTACATAAATATACTGATTTTCATATGAGGCACATCAAGGCAAAAAACAAGCGGCTCGCAAGAAAAACTATGCACTTTGTTGCATAAGGAATTCTACTACCAAGTTGGTTTAGAGTGATCGCCCTTATTCACGACGGGCAAGTTGGCCGCTATCAGGCGGGGGGCGGTATTTTGTATTTTGCTTTGGCCGCCCAATAAACCAAGCTGGACACCCCCAATATAAAACCTGCCATTCCGTTCAAAGGGCTGAAATAGGCGATCCCTGCCATGAGGGCCGAAAGCAAAACCATGAACCAGTTTGTGAAAATAGAACGTTTTGTGATGATTATTTCCACAGGCGTAAGCGCGAGCTTATCTTGTTTCTTGATCACGTGCTGATGCATCAGAGCATAAATCATATGGACGAGCGCATATCCAATTCCAAAAAAACCTAAAATAACGCCTGATGTATCAAAAGAGTCGAGGCCTTTTTCTGCCATAACAACGTAATTTCCCGTTATCGAGCTTGTGATAAAGAGGTAAAAGCTCTCAAAGGCAAAGCGCAATGGATAAGCGAGATAAAGAATTACAAATAAAAGAACGGCGTTTAGAAAAATGATTTTTTGATCTGCGACACCGTAGCGCCGAAAAAACGTAAAATGTTGATGCCAGAGAAAGACCATTATCGCAAAACCCGCCGAGACAGGAATGATACTGGCAAGAAACATCTCAAGCTCAGAAAATTTTGAAATCGGGAAGCCCGTAGAAATGAGCATACCAAACGCGAGCGCAAAGACAATATCTGAGAGGTTTTCAATGCGCGTCACATTTTCGCCGCGCCACTGAAAATTGGGGTCATGGTCTAACCCCTTTATAATTTCGCCCCTGATCATGACGTGCGTCCTTATTTAACGGTTTGCGCCTGGTACCCATTTCACATCTGATTGTCCTTGGTCATTACACCACCGTCCCGCAACAAACAGTAAGTCCGACAGTCGGTTTAAATAAGTGAGCGCAGCAGGCGTGACGGGGTCGATTTCTGTCATGGCGACGCATTCACGTTCCGCGCGGCGACAAATTGTGCGTGCAAGATGAAGATAGGCACTTGGCGGAGAACCGCCAGGCAAGACAAAACTTGTCAGCGGGTCAAGATCCGCGTTAAGCGCGTCGAGTTCGGTCTCTAAGCGCGTGACTTGGCTGTCGATAATACGCAAAGCATATTCGGAATCCGCGTCTCCGTCTTTTGGCAAGGGGGTCGCAAGGTCAGCGCCGAGGTCAAATAAATCATTTTGAATACGCGAGAGCATATCATCTAGGTTTCTGTTTTCTAGGTGAAGTTTGACCAGACCAATAACCGAATTTAATTCGTCCACATCACCGTAAGCGCGGACGCGCGGCGCAGATTTAGACAGGCGCGACCCGTCGACTAATCCTGTCGTGCCGTCATCACCCGTGCGGGTATATATTTTGTTGAGCTTGACCACAGCGGATTAAGCGCCGTTTTTTTTCATCAGCACGGCGATAAAAAAGACACCCACGGCAACGGCCTGTGCTGTCACGCGGTAGCGCATGAGTTTGTTTGACCGCAGGCGAGCTTCGGGCGATTTGTCCATCATGGCAAACATGCCAAGGACAAGGGTAATCAGGACGACAAATAAAGCGCCGCCAATAAGTATGTTTGCAAGTATAGGCATAGTGTTTCCTTTTACGGGCCGAAGTCTCAGCCCACTCTCTGTCTCTCAATAGTATATAGGTTTAGAAAAGTCTGTCGAGTATGCGACAGATTTGCAGGCGTGTGTAGAACGCCTTATTGACGGGAGTCTAAAAATTCAGCCTGTAAGATTTCGCAAAAGACTTTAAAATGCGGGCTTAAGTTTGACCGCGATGTGTAGGCGTCTATCAGGATCAGGATATTCAAAGGATTTCAGAAGGGTTCGTATAACCAGAAGGCTATCTTCGGCTTCTGAGTTGTAATGCGGGGGTCATGTTTTTGAATAATTTTAATCGTGTCTGGCTCACACCGTAAGTGATGAAATTTTTCAGTGATAAGGGCGTTTTGTGTGCCTATGCCTTGTGTTTCAAAAGAGGTTGAGGCCCAAGCCTATACAGCGTTTCGTATTTTCTGCGTGGCTAAATCTTGTTCGGCCTCTGGATATGTGTTGGGTCGAGATTTCGCCCAGCAGAGCCAGAAACGTTTGCTTGCCGCACCCTTGATGACGTTGCTTTTTTTCTTTCATATGACGCACCAATTTTTACTTAGATCTTCTGATCGTATTCCCCGATTTCAGGATATTTCGCAAGGCGGGTTTCGATCTCGCGGAACATGCCGTTTTTATTCGCCTCGGATGTCGGGGATTCGACGACGACGACGAGGTTAGGCGTGTTAGAGCTAGCGCGAACCAATCCCCATGTGCCGTCCTCGAGAACTATGCGCACGCCGTTAACGGTAATGAGTTCATGGATTTTTTGGCCCATAATTGTCCCGCCAGATTTATGCAATGCTTGGTATTCTGCGACAACGCGGTCAACCACGCCGTACTTCGTTTCGTCCGCACAGAGCGGCGACATCGTCGGGCTGCCCCATGTTTTTGGTAAAGCCTTGCGTAGGTCTGCCATAGATTTGTCGGGATTGCGGTCAAGCATTTGCAAGATTGCAATCGCGCTGGTGAGGCCGCAATCATAGCCGCGCCCGTAAGGAGCGTTAAAGAAATAATGCCCAGATTTTTCAAAGCCAACAAGCGCGCCCAACTCTTGCGTGCGGCGTTTAATATAGCTGTGGCCGGTCTTATAATAATCTGTTTTTGCACCTGCCGCGATCAAGACGGGGTCGGTCATGTAAAGCCCTGTTGATTTCACATCGACTACGAATTGCGCATTGGGGTGAAGTTTCACAAGGTCACGCGCAAGCATGACGCCGACTTTATCGGCAAAGATTTCTTCGCCTTCATTATCGACAACTCCGCACCGATCGCCGTCTCCGTCAAAGCCGAGGGCAACATCTGCACCGTGTTCAAGACACGCATCGCGCATAGCGTGCAGCATTTTCATATCTTCGGGGTTCGGATTGTAATTGGGGAATGTGTAATCTAAATCGCATTCAACCGCGACGACGTCTGCGCCAATCGCTTTGAGCGCGTCTTCAACAAAGGCCCCCGCAGTGCCGTTCCCGCATGCGGCGACGATTTTGATTTGGTTTTTAAGTTTTACGCCTTTGACGAGGTCCGCAATATAGGCTTCGCGGACACCGTCGACATATTTATACGATCCACCTGCCCGGGGCTTGCTTTGGGCTTCAAGGACAATTTCCTTTAGGCGGGACATTTCATCAGGCCCAAAGGTGAGCGGCGCTTCGATACCCATTTTAACGCCCGTCCACCCATTCGAATTATGGCTGGCTGTGACCATAGCTACGCCTGCACAATCCAAATGGAACTGCGCAAAATAGGCCGTGGGCGAGAGCGCGAGGCCAATGTCGAGGACTTCAATACCTGCATTCATCAGGCCAACGATTAAGGCCTGTTTGATGGAGAGGGAGTAATGACGGAAGTCATGACCCACGACTATTTTATTATCCACGCCGCGTTCGTGCATTAGCGTGCCGAGACCTTCACCGAGGGCTTGAACTCCGTATAGATTTAGCTCTGGCGCTTTTTCGTGCCCCGGAATACCAAACCACCACCGCGCGTCATATTCGCGAAAGCCTGTCGGTTTTACTAATATCTGCGTTTCAAATGCGAGGGAATTAGGCGGAATAGAGGCATGAGGTTTGCGGGTCATAGGGAAACTTTCTGTCACAGTGCGCATCATAAGTATCAAGTAAAACTTAAAGATGTATTTTGACGGGACATATAATTATTAAAGGCGAATTTCCGTACCAATTTACGCCTTAAATATTACGATTTACTCTCTGAATTTAGTTTTGGAGCATATGTTTCGGTCTTCGGAACACCTCGTTTCACAAGGGCGATGGGTGAATAGGCGAAGGCTTTCAAGAGTGTCCCTGTTGAGATCTTCTTGAACTGAGTTTGTGTAATGATGCGGTCTGCCTTGCGACCCTTTAAGCCCGCCAGCCCCGCCTTGACGCCGCGCCATGTTGGCTTTGCGCGTCCGCCCCTGAAAAATGACCATGTCATAAAAAACAAAGTGGTTGCGATATGAACGGGCATGAGAAACACAATCAACGGGAAGGGCGTGTTTTTGTAAAATGTCCAAATTCGATTGCGCGTGCCGTGAAAGACAGCAAAGTCGGATGCGAGGCCTGATATACCAGAACTTATATGGTCGATCTTAGCGTCCGCGCTTTGAATGCAAATTCCGCCAAAAAGACGCATTCGGTAGGCAAGGTCAACGTCCTCGTGATAGCAGAAAAAGCTTTCATCATATCCGCCAAGTTTTCGGAAGGTGTCGCCGTGGTAAAACGCGCCCGCGCCGCACGGGCCAAACGCCTCGCGGGTCTGTATGGGGCCGACCGTGTGACCAAACCCCGCCCGCCATGCGAGGCCCGTTATGTGGTAATAATCGCCTAATCCGTCAAATATGTCGGGATCAAGCGCCATATATTGCGTTGACCCCACCATAGTCACGTTGGGCGCGAATGTCGTGACGTCTAGTAATTTTTCAAGCCAATCAGGGCGCGCAAACGCGTCGGGATTAAGCATGGCGATCCAGTCGGATTTGTGACGTGCAGCCCCGAGGTTTGAGCCGACGGCAAATCCTAAATTATCACCCGCTTTAATAATTTCAAACCGCGCGTCGAGCGGCCCTAGGCCCTCAAGCGACCCATCGGTTGAGCCGTTATCAACAATGATACATTTAAAGTTATCATAAGTTTGGGCGGCGACAGAGGCCACGCACCGCGAAAGCCATTCGCCCGCATTATAGTTGACGATAACGACAGAAATGGAGGGTAAGGATTTGGGCGCTTGTGAAATAAGACGGTCTCTTGTTTTTTTGATTTGATACGCCGTAACCCTAAAAATTTCAACGTGCCATTATTTGGCCTCGTTTTTAGTCTTGAGTCCTCAAAAGGGGACAATTATGAAGACGCGCCATAAATTCGGAATTGGGCTTTTAGGCATATTAGGTGTTGTCTACGTCTATAATGCGTCGTGGATTGCTGGCCCGCCAAGCGGCGAAATGACTTTGATCTCCCACCGCGGTGTGCATCAGACGTTCTCGCGTGAGGGTCTGACAAATACGACATGCACAGCAGAGCGCATATTTCCCATTGAGCATCAATATATTGAAAACACCACAGAGAGTTTTACGGCGGCCATTGGATATGGTGCAGATATGATTGAGTTGGATGTTCACCCGACAATAGACGGTGAGTTCGTTGTCTTTCATGATTGGACGCTCGAGTGCCGAACAGACGGTACGGGGCGTGTCAGAGATCACGAATTAGCAAGTTTAAAAGCCTTGGATATTGGGCATGGCTATACGTTTGATAACGGGCAGACATTTCCATTGCGCGGGAAACTCTTCGGCGCAATGCCGACTTTGGATGAGGTTCTGTCTGAATTTCCAGACACGCGGTTCATTATAAACATTAAAAGTCGGTCTAAAGCTGAGGCCATAGCACTCTTGAATTACATAGAGCCTGACATTTTTTCGCGCCTGTCATTTTCGGGTCACGCGTCTCCGCTCTCTCTTATTCAAACCGAGCGTTCTGATATTGTGGCGCTGTCGCGGGCGCAATCAAAAGCTTGTCTGAAAAATTACGTCCTGACGGGATGGTTTGGTAATATGCCCAAGGCTTGTCATAGGGCTTATGTGCCCGTACCTGCAAATTTCCGTTGGGGTATTTGGGGGTGGCCAAACCGTTTTGAAAAAAGGCTCAATGCTGTTGGGTCGCGTTCAATGCTCATGGGGCCTTATAAAGGGACGGGCAGTACAGGGATTGATACGCCTGATATGACCTCTCTTATACCCAAGACTTACACAGGACTTGTTTGGACTAATAAAATCGAGGTCACGGGCCCTGCGCTCGCTCAGCGTTAAAGTGACTCATCGAAAACAGTAACGCATCGAAACAGTAATACAGCGAAAAAATAACACTGTGTTAAGATATAAAAAAACCCTTATATGTGTTGACCAATCGGAGAATCCCCCGTAATGGCTTGCAGGATTTTAAAGTACATATAAGGAAACCTTAATATGAGCACGAACGACTATATCGTTAAAGACATCTCGCAGGCTGAATACGGCCGCAAAGAATTAGACATTGCTGAAACTGAAATGCCGGGCCTTATGTCCCTGCGGGAAGAGTTTGGTGAAAGCAAACCCCTTAAAGGCGCCCGCGTTGTTGGCTCCCTTCACATGACAATCCAAACAGCTGTTTTGATTGAAACGCTTACGGCTCTTGGCGCGGATGTGCGTTGGGCGTCATGTAATATTTATTCTACACAAGACCACGCGGCAGCCGCTATCGCAGCAGCAGGCGTGCCTGTATTTGCGATCAAAGGCCAGACGCTCGAAGAGCATTGGGATTACCTCGACAAATCATTCTTGTTTGACGAAGGCCCGAATATCATCCTCGACGATGGCGGCGACGCAACACTTTACATCCTTATGGGTGCACGCGTTGAAAACGGCGAGCCAGAACTCATCGAAGGTGAGCCAGGTTCAGAAGAAGAAGAAGCGATTTTCGCTCAAATCAAAAAGCGTATGGCGGCCAGCCCCGGTTGGTTTACAAAAATGCGTGAGCAGATTGTCGGCGTTTCAGAAGAAACAACAACAGGTGTTCACCGTCTTTACGAACTTGTGGAACAAGGGCAACTCCCATTCCCAGCGATTAACGTGAACGACTCTGTTACGAAATCAAAGTTTGATAACAAGTATGGTTGTAAAGAATCCCTCGTTGACGGTATTCGCCGCGCAACAGACACAATGATGGCCGGTAAAACCGCTGTTGTACTCGGTTACGGCGATGTGGGTAAAGGCTCTGCCGCCTCTCTTCGCGGCGCGGGTGCACGTGTTAAAGTGACAGAAGTTGACCCAATTTGTGCATTGCAAGCGGCAATGGACGGTTTCGAAGTGACACTTCTGGAAGACACATTGAAAACAGCTGACATCTTTATCACGACAACAGGCAATAAAGACGTGATCCGTGTTGAGCACATGCGCGAAATGAAAGACATGGCGATTGTGGGCAATATTGGTCACTTCGACAATGAAATCCAAGTGGCTGCGCTTAAGAACCACAAATGGACAAACATCAAAGACCAAGTCGACATGATTACGTTCCCTGCGGGCAACCGTATGATCCTTTTGTCCCAAGGTCGTTTGCTCAATCTCGGCAACGCTACGGGTCACCCAAGCTTCGTTATGTCAGCTTCGTTTACAAACCAAGTTTTGGCTCAAATCGAACTTTGGGAAGATTCAACTGCCAAAAGCAAAAAGTACGAAAACAAAGTTTATATGTTGCCTAAGCATTTGGACGAGAAAGTGGCGCGTTTGCACCTTGAAAAAATCGGCGTAAAATTGACAGAAATGTCAAAAGAACAAGCCGACTATATCGGTGTGGCGCAAAGCGGCCCGTACAAGCCAGAGCATTATAGATATTAGTCGAAATTTGCTTTGCAAATTGGATTAATAAAAATTTGGCGGGACGGTCTCTGTCCCGCCACTTCAACAAACAAGCCTCGACAATAATAATAAAAAGCCCAACGCCGCCGCAATCATGCGTGACGCGCCAAAAGAGCCTTAAAACTAGAAAGCACAGCTTTCGCTGTGAAAAGACTATGAGTAGACAATCTTACGAATTTACATCTGAATCCGTCTCTGAAGGCCATCCAGATAAAGTTTCCGACCGTATCTCGGATGAAATCGTTGACCTTTATTTCCGCGAATCTATCAAAGACGGCATGGACCCGTGGCAAGTTCGTGTTGCGGCTGAAACGCTCACAACAACGAATAAAGTCGTGATTGCTGGCGAAACACGCGGCACAGACAAAATCACAAAAGACATGATCGAAGAGGTCGCACGTGCGGCGATTAAAGATATAGGTTACGAACAAGACGGTTTCCATTGGAAACACGCGGATGTTGACGTTCTTTTGCACGCGCAATCTGTTGATATCGCCCAAGGCGTAGATAGCGGCGCAGGCCTTCACCAAGAAGAAGGCGCAGGCGACCAAGGTATTATGTTTGGTTATGCCAGTTCAGACGTACCAGAACATTTAATGCCAGCCGCTGTCCATTACAGCCATAAGATTTTGGAGCGTCTCGCCCGTGCGCGTAAGCATGAAGGTGTTGTTCAGCTCGGCCCAGACAGTAAGTCTCAAGTGACTGTGCGTTACCATAATGGTCGTCCTGTTGAAGCGACTGCTATTGTCCTCTCAACTCAACATTTAGATGCGAGCATGGATTCTGCGGATGTGGCTGCGCTCGTAAAGCCGTATATTCACGAAGTCATGCCAAAGGGTTGGATTACAGACAATACGATCTGGCACATTAACCCAACGGGTAAATTTGTCATTGGCGGCCCAGACGGGGACGCAGGTCTTACAGGTCGTAAGATTATTGTTGATACTTACGGCGGTATGGCCCCTCACGGCGGCGGAGCATTCTCTGGTAAAGATCCGACGAAGGTTGACCGTTCAGCAGCCTATGCCACACGTTACTTGGCTAAAAACTTGGTTGCCGCAGGCATTGCGCCTTGGGTCGAAATCCAAGTGTCTTACGCGATTGGTGTCGCGACGCCGACGTCGATTTACGTCAATGTTGATGATAATAACCCTGTTAAAGGCGAGCAGATCGAAAAGATCATTCGCAAGGTTATGGATTTGACACCGCGCGGTATTCGTTCGCACTTGAACCTAAACCAAGCGATTTACGCACCATCAGCGGCCTATGGTCACTTTGGCCGCGTTCCAGGTGCAAACGGAGAATTCTCTTGGGAAAAAGTTGATTTGGTCGACGAGATTAAAGCTGCGCTTTAAGTCAGACTGAAGAAAACTTAATGTCTCTGACATAACGATTTTAAAAGCGCTCTTTTGGAGCGCTTTTTTGTTGATTAAAATTTAATTGATTTTGAATATGTAAAGAAAAAATTTACTACTGACTCTGCGGTAGTTTGTAACGATCACAAATCTTTTTATAAGTTACAGCGTTACCTTTGGACATGTTCTCATCATATTTAAAAACTCCTTTAAAGCGGTAGAGAGTTTTCCCGAAGGTGTCTGTTTCATGTCCGAACACCACTCGAGTGCACGCGTTATCTTTAGCCCTTTGTCTATATGATTCATGGTCAGCTATACTCCTTTCATAGATGCAATTCCCGTCAGCAGACAGCTCATTGTTCCACTTCTTATTTTCATAAAGTTTAGGGAACCAAACATCTATGTCATCCTGATTTGGTATTTTCCATGATGCCCGTTGATAATTACCACCACTATACCCGAAGCATTGAAGAGCATCTCTATGAGTTCGGAACATTGCACCTATGTCCAAAGAAATATAACCCCGATTTATATGCTGTTCTGGATTGAACTGGCCTTCATAGTCCCAATGCGTAAAGCTTTTCTCTTCTATAAGAGCCTCTTTTGATTTTTTTAATTCAGAAACAAAGGTGTTTATTTCTTCATCGAAAGTCTCTAGGTTTTTAATGCTAATACGTTTAATCTGCATTTCAGTTACTGAAATAATCTGCTCTGACCTTTTCTTGTCACGCTCAATAGCTTCAAGAGTTGAGTGATGACCTTCATCAATTTCCAAATGAATATTGAACTGAGGAAAATAGACATCTGTTAATGCTCTCTTTCCGTTAGGTAAGCGTACTAATTGTTGGCATACAAATTCTATATCTCGATCAATTGAATGAATGATTTTAGTTAGAGCGTATAATTCCCATTTTTTGTGTCTTAATTTTGATATACTTCTAAGTATATAGTCGTCTTTTGACATTGATTAGTTCCTTAGATATTAATTCGTGAATTCAGTAAAAAATCATGGCAAGTTCTGACTCAAAAACCGCTTTACATTTCCGCCCATGACTTTGGCAATAATATCGGCCTCTATGTCGCGCGCGAGGAGTTCGTGCGTGATTGCCGCGAGCTCTGATGTGTCGAGGCTTGTCGCGACAGTACCGTCAAAATCAGAGCCTAAAGCCACCGCGTCAGGCCCCATCAAATCTATGGCGGCGATAATGGCGTCGGAAATGCCTTTGGGCGTGATATCGCAAATTGCGCCTTCAAAATACCCAATCCCGATCAGGCCACCGCGACGGGCGATCTCGGTCAAAATATCATCAGGCATGTTACGGTTTGCTGTGCGCGGACAGGCGCTGGCGAGGCCGCCATGCGATATTATAATAGGTTCAGGGGAAAGCTCTAGGACCTCGCGTATGACGGCTTCCGAGGAATGGGCGACATCGACGATAATATCCATCTGGTGCATTTTGGCGACAGCCGCTCGCCCAAATTCTGTCAGTCCGCTTTTGCTTTGACCATGCAGCGATCCGCCGAGTGCATTATCAAAGAAATGCTGCAAGCCCATCATGCGGTAGCCCGCATTATAAAGGCGTTTAATATTGTCGATATCGCCTTCGAGCGGGTGTGACCCTTCAGTCGCCAAGACGCCGATTAAAACGCCTGCGGGCTGCGCTATATCAGATTGCGTGCGGGCAATGACGAATCGGGTCTTGGACTTAGATTCAACCCTTTGTAGGCGCTTAGCTTGATAAGCCGCGCGCTCATAAATTGACCCCCATGTCCGTATTGGCCAGAGCTGTGCGATCACCAGCCGCGTAATATCATCGGGCGCATCGGCAGAATTTCCGTCAAAATTTAATCCGCGGGGAGATTTCGTTACCGCTGAGAATATTTGAATATCGACGCCGCCTTCGCGCAGGCGCGGTAGATCGACATGGCCGTAATCATGGCGTTGTGTCACATCACGTTTCCAAAGCAGAGCATCGGCATGCAAATCCGCAATAATCAGTGTGTCATGCAAGGACTGCGCGTCATTAGACACGGGGTAGGGGGCGTGGTCATCAACCGTGTTCAGGCTCGCATCCACTTTGGGGACTAAGACTTTTTGTGAATAAACCAAAGCAATGCCCAAAAGCGTGCACAGCAAAAATACGAATTTTTTCAAAAATGTCTTCATAATGTTTCTCGGAGTGTCCTGACAGTTTTCTTACTCTCCCTATTTGACGGCGTCGATCAGGGTCGTTTTTTCCAAACTAATGGATAAATGGCGGGTCGTACAATATGAGTGACCTTAATTTTTCGACCGCCTCCGTTCAGCGCCTATTCAGTCGCGCAGATTGACGATGTAAACATGTTTGAATTTTTATTTACATGCAGTTTTGCCGCTTTGTCTCTTGGTGCGTTGTCGTGTGACGCCAATGCCCAAAGCTCTGGTGACACGACTTTGATCCAATCGCCGTTTAATTCAAAGACTTTCGGCATGAAGATTCTCGCCGGTACAGAAGTCGTCGAGGGGGATGCGTGTAATTCTGATCCGCAGAGATTTCCTGACCGGGCTCAACTCTGCATAAAAGTCCCCAATGACAGTAATTTCAGGACGTGGTGGCGGGACCAATATGTGGAACAGCTCGTAGAATTGGGGTGGACGGCCCAAGGATTTGGGCAAGGGTTGGGAATGGATCAGCCGCCTTATCTCAGCAGCCTTAGGGGTCTGCGCGAAAGGGGATGTAAATCTTCAATGTTAGTTCTGCCTGTATATGACGGGGATATGCGCCAACCTATAGAAGGTACACATGAACCCGTTCCTGTTCTGAACGCGACATATTTAATCTTTCAAGAACAGGTACCCGCGGATTGCTACGTCCCGGGTCATGAAGACAGGTCAGACCGTAATATGGACGAAGCCGTTGTGACCCTTTCTGTCCCTGAAACAATCAATCAGGGCGCAGAACTCACCCTCTCTATTCGTCCTTCAGATCAATCGATCGTCCAAGACCGTATGGCAAAAGAAGGCACGGCGGACGCGCTTTGGTTAGGCTTCATGTTAGAAAATATAGAGACTAAAAAGCGGATCTTTTTAGGGGATGCGTCTAAGGTCTGGGCATCTGAATTTACACGTATCGTGAAGCTTAACGTCCCTGTCGGCACGTACCAAGTGTACGCGTATGAATATAATAAAGGCATTAAAAGGCGAGATGCGGGTTGGAGCCGCCCTATCAAAGTTTTGCCACTTATGGAGGGCCCAATCTGGGGGCTTGCAGGTACAGAATTGCAACTCTGTCAAAATCTTGCTCGTACACCAAATTACCACATATTAGAGACTCGACCCATAAATTGCGGGACACGTCCGTGTGAGGGTGGCCCGAAATTTTATTGGACGGATTCAGGTCAATCCGTATCGGTTATGCAAAGTTTTGGTCGGCCTAATTTTCATAGCGCCGTGTCAATTCAGTGCTATCCTGTTGATCCAAATCAGCCGATCGATCCCGCTTATGCCCCTCAGTGAGATTGTGCGTTCCTTATAAAAAAAGCCCCTTAAAAAGGCTTTAACAAGAATAGGAACGGGCGGGTTTTGCCGCCCGTTATTTTAAGGCTTAGGTACATTCTTTTCGACAGATTTGTCCATTGTCAATGCCATCTCAGACAGACCTTCGAGCATGCCGCCCATCGCGTCTTCATCGCCCATAACGGAAAATAAAGTGTCCATCAAAGCGTTGAAATCAGGCATATCATTTGGGCCTTTTTTATCCATCGCGCCAGATTTTTCAATCTGTTCGCCAAAAGCTTTGGCCGTATTTTCCATCTTTGATGTGAAGTCCTGATTATTCATCATACCCATCATGTCGCCCATCAGGCCGTTTAAATCCGGCATGGATTCGCGGGCTTTTTCCAATTCCGCGCGTGTGGGAAACTGAATTTTCTCAATAGATTTCACAGACGTTTCAACAGTCGGCGCTTCGGGTTTTGGTTCTGGATGCGCAAATGCGGGCACAGAAAAACTAATCACTGCGAGAGAGGTTAGGAGGGTTTTTAACATGTAAAATCCTTTCAATAGACAGGCTAACCTAGGTTGGATTACATGAACGGCCCCCGAATAAACTTAAGTTTATACAGTAGGTTTAAGCGGTCTTTCTGCGTCTCCAGAGCCGTCTTACGAGCCAAAAGCCTGGAATAATTAAGATCAACCACGGTAAAATATACGCAATCACATTGATCACACTGGCAATACCTTGGGATATATTGCCAAAAAACGCTTTCAATGCGCGGCCAATAGGCGAGACCGTATCGCGCGACACGGCAACGGGTTTACTTTGGTAATTTATATCAACCACGGACATGCTGACGCGTTTTCGCAGGACTTTGAGTTGAGATGTTGTGCTTTCTAATTGACCTTGCACGCGGGATATTTCGCGCTCTAGTGCGAGGAGATCTTTTAGGTCTGCATTCTTCGTCTCTAATAATTTTTGTAATCTTGAGCGCAGCGTTCTGAGCGCATTTAAGCGGGCATCCGTATCCAGTATGGAGCGTGTCAAGTCTTCGGCCGACACGCCCGAATCTTTTAAGACCCCGTTTTCTGCTGTGATGGATTGGCTGACTTCGCCTTTAAACGTGTCGAGCCAGTTCGGTGCAATACGCAAGCTGAGGCGGGCATAGCTATTTGTATCCGATTGTTTTGAGCTGTTAGACGATAAAAGCTGGCATGTGCGCGGACCGGCTTTTTGGCAAAGCTCCGCATGCGCTTGGGCTGTTTTGACAACAGCGGCGGCAGGCAGCTGATATCCAAAATTATATCGATACGCCAAAAATGAGACATCAGACGGGTTTCCGTTTTCTTGCGGCGGAATAGACGGCTGACTTGTATTTAAACCTCCGCCTGAACTTCCACCTGCACTCTTGGCCATACTCTGACTTCTCGCCATCATAGGCGCGGGCGGCGGCGCGGGCATAACCGTATCCTGTTCTAAATACGCCATATTCTCTTGACCCATTGTATCTGATGACGACCCCTCATTTTGACATGCCGTCAGCGCAAAAAGGCAGGTTAGAATTAAGGTGGATCCGAGGAATTGGCGTTTCATAATGAGCTCCATTGATTTAAGGGGTGTATATGAAAAATAATGAAAATCCAAATCTCATCTGTGTCGCGGCAATTGCGGGGTCGTTCGGCGTTAAAGGCGAGGTGAAGTTGAAGGCCTTCACACAAGAGGCCATGGACTGCGTAGGATATGGCCCGCTCTTGAACGCGGACGGGGACGTCGTATTAACGGTCACCTCAGCTCGCGCCATAAAGGATGCGATTGCTATTCGGGCAGAGGAAGTTGTCACGCGCGAGGATGCAGACGCCCTTAAATCAACCAAGGTCTATGTCCCGCGCGAAGCTTTGCCTGAAACAGACGAAGATGATTTTTATTACTCAGACCTGATTGGCTTAGAAGTAAAGTCGACCTCTGGGCAACGTATGGGCGCCATTATTGGAGTTCACGAATTTGGTGCGGGCGACATGCTCGAAATTAAACCGCCCAAGTCTGCTGAAAAGACCGCGAGCTATTTTCATCCCTTTACAAAGGTCGCTGTGCCCAAAGTCGATATGGCGGCAGGGCGCGTAATTATTGTACCGCAAATCGCCGATACACCGCCGCCGCACGTCCCAGACGGTTTGGAAGACGACGAAGACTAAGCTTATTGCCGTTTGTTTGGGTCAGATTTCCAGACGATGTAGGAATAGACAAATGCGACGACCACTATGACGGCGACATGCGTCATGAAGACGATAAATGCGAGACTGGGTGTTAATAGCGCGGTTAAGAGGGTCAGAAATCCACCGACAACAAAGACTTTCGCCATAATGCGGTGAGTTTTTTCCCAGGATAATTCAGACGATAATGTCCAAGGGGTTCGGACGCCAAACATAAAATTTTGACGGACTTTTCCCAGTAGGTTTCCAATACCAATAAAAAGGACCGCAATGCCGACGGCTATAAATGAAAGCACGTTCTCCATGGGGAAAGTGCTGCCGGAGCGGTAGGGTTGGACGATGACCCATCCGATAAAGACCATAAATCCCATTAAGAACATCCAGCTCGTAATATAAGCGGGTCGGCTTTTTTCTAGATTTTTAGCGAGCGGTTCTATTTTTGGCAGCCCTGCCAAGAGGGCCGCCATGAAGATGGCCGTGATCGGAATAATAGATAAATTTACCGCGACCAAGGATTTCGGGCCAAACCCATCGGCGACGCCCTTTGCGTTCCAATGGATGGGATAGCTCTCAAGGTCAGGGAGGGTCAGCCATGTGTGCACACCCAAGGCACACAGTATGACAATACAAAAAAGGCTAAAAATAATAGGGTTACGATACATGTTAATCTTCCTTTTCTATGCCAAAAATATCCATGACCGCGCTCATCACTTCATTGGCGACGGTCAGGTTTAAATTGTAATAAATATGGTTGCCGTCTTTTTTGGTGAAGACGAGGTCAGCCGATTTCAAGACTGAAAAATGGGCCGAAAGGCTAGGCTTTGATATCTCGTAAAAATGAGAAAGTTCGCCCGCACTTTTTGGGCCCGCGCGTAATCGCTTTAGGATGTCACGCCTAACGGGATGGGCAATCGCCTTAAAGACTTTACTATTTAGCATTTAACCTAATTAGGTAAATAGCTAAATAGAGTCAAGCCCTATCTCGTAAAGGCGCAATCACGCGCAGCCGCGTGACCCATTGATAAGTAGGGCGGCTAACACATGGGTTCGTTAGCCTCTCTGAAAACGCGGCTGAGTATATGGCCCGTAAATATTACAGGACGGGGCGTAATTTAACGCCCAGTTTTAGAGCGTATAATCACGTCATTATGTGTGGGGGCGAGGCGCGCTAACAGTTTGTTTTGGGTTGAGAAGGGAATTTTATAATCTTCCATGGACTTTTGAAAACATTCGGCCATTGCATTGAAGTGCGCGCTGGTGAGGCCGAGCCCGTAATGCACTTTGTGCATGTCTTGCCCTGTATATTCGCACGGGCCGTCCGTAAGCGCGCAGACAAATTCTGTGATAAATTTTGAATTGCGTTCAATGTTACTATTTTCAAACTTTTCGCCAATTCGTGGATCGCTATGGGCATATTCCAGCGCCGTATATACGATTTTACCAACCAATGGCTCTCCGCCAAGTTGATCGTAAAGGGTCAAAGTCTGCTTGGCTTGACTGGCGGGACTACTGATAAGGGTTATCACGGCGATGCTAAAACTCAGTAAATAGTGTTTCATGATTTAAAACCCGACTTGAGTGGAAAGATAAACGCCCGTTTGACGGCCTTGATTTGCGATGCGACCCATATCGACGGCGGCGAGGGCAACGGACATGTTTTTGTTTGGGAAATAGGCGATATAGGCCGCCGCCGCGTCTGTTTCTTCGGCAAAGCTTAGATTGTCTGGCTTCATGCGATAATCCGCGCCTACGACAAGTTTTTTGCTGACCATATAGGCAAGGGAGCCTTCGGCTTGCAGGGCGTAATCATTATTTTGATCGCCGCCAAACCCTAATAATCCCATCTGATTGGCTTTCGTGCCGCGAAGTGTGCCTGAGATAATCAGGTTTTTATCCAGAAGGATTTTCGTAGCAGAGACATATATATCTACGCCTTTATCATCGGTCGCGCCCAGCGCGCTGACGACGGGACGATTATCTGAATCAATTTTTTTATATTGTGCGCCTACCGCGATTTGCGGAAGCCATGTGTCTTGCCCGTAAACGGCATTCCCAACCAATTTAACCTTGGCCCCAATAATATCTTGTTTGAATTTATAAGCGCCGCGAAGTCCAAGGGCAGGGCCCGTTGTATCTGTATCAAAAACCTGCTTGGCGTAACTGACCTCTATTCGGTCGGCAATCCCGACGGAGGCGCCGTAGCTTTCGAGCTCAAAATCTGTGACCTTGGCTTTGCCGTAATAGAGCGAGCCGCCGTAAGAGGTGTCACTGCCATATCCAGAGATTAAGGCCCACGGTGTTAATCCGCCGCCGCCCACGCCTTCGATCTGGGAAATGCCTCCTGTGGCGAGAAGTTTGCCTTGGTCGGGTTTATAAGAGATTGGCGCGTTCGAACATGCAGGTAAAACGAGGGCAAGTAGTGCAAGTTTTACAAGTTCGGTTGTGTTCATCTGGGCCTCCAATATGGATAACATTACGTAAAGATATACTTCTAAATATAGGTTAACTCGTCCATCAAGGCCTTGGTCGCTGGGTAAATCATTATTGATTTTGGCAGTCGCAATAATCATCGCAGAAATAATTAAGGGCGAGAACATGAAAAAAGTCGATATCGTGAAATGGATCGCTACCGTTATTCAGCTTATTGGATATGGTTTGACGGGACTAAATCATACACCTTGGAATGTGTATTTTTTTCTTGTCGGGATCGTCTTATGGTTTGCAGTCGGGGTGATGTGGAAAGACCGCGCGATCATGCTCGTACATGTCGGGGCGTTCCTATCTCTTTTGATAGGGTTTCTGTCTGTCTCTTAAGTCGCTGTTATTAAAGTTTATCCTTAGGTCTTATTCCGTGAAGAACCTTATATTTTGACAGAAAGTCTTAATATGTGCGTGTGAAAATGGCTTGACAAAACCCTACTAAAAAATGTCAGATTAGTCTCTAAAAGTCTGACATATTCGCATACCCGAATTATTGCCTCAAACTTTTTTGTTAGGACTTACCCTTATGATTAAAACTGCCTCATTTCGCCGCTCGCTTTTATCAGCAACATTTTTATCTATTGCGATGGGCGTTGGGAGCTTTGCTCATGCGGATATGTGGGCAGATGTTCCAAATGCTAAATCGATCATATCGTCTGCGAATATAAGCATAAATGGACAGGCGAGGGTTTTGACCCAATCGCGTAAGGTCTCTTTGAATGTTGAAGCCTTAAAATACACATTAAATCAAGCGCCCGATGAGCATTTTGGGTCCTCAAATTTAACAATTGAATTGCCTTTGCCTAATGGCGATATGGCAGAATATACCCTCTTCCATTCGCCGATTATGGCGAAATCTCTTTCAGAACAGTTTCCAAACATTCAAACTTTTAAAGTTGTAGACGCAACGAACCCGAATAACTCAGGGCGTCTTGATCTGACGCCAGAGGGTTTCCACGGCATGCTCTCGCATAATGGCGAGACGGTCTTTATCGACCCAATGGGTGTTTCGGGACAGTATCAAAGTTATTATAAATCTGATTATACGGCTGAAATGGGAAATTTCCAAGACCCCATGACCTGCGGAACACATAGCAAAAAAACGTCCGACGCCACAAATCAATCTCCGATGTATACGGCAAATAAAGCGGAACCAAAAAGAAAGTTTTCTTTCGGGTCTAGTATTCGCACATATCGTTTAGCCGTCGCGGCAACGGGAGAGTTTTCAACATTCCACGGGGGCACAAAAGAGAGCTCCCTCGCGGCGATTGTCACAGGTATTAACCGCGTCAACGAAGTTTTTGAAAGCGACTTAGCTGTGAAGCTTGAACTGGTTGCAAATAATTCTGATGTTATCTTTACAAACGCTGCCACAGACCCGTTTACGGATGATGACCCAGATGAGCTTATTGATGAAGTCGGCCCAGAGCTTAATAGCAAAATCGGAGCGGCAAATTATGATGTCGGTCATGTGTTCAGTACGGGCGGCGGTGGTTTGGCGGCCTTAGGGTCTGTCTGTGGTACGTTTAAAGCTGAGGGTGTCACTGGAACATCAAGACCTATTAATGATCCGTTTTTTATTGAATATGTCGCACATGAACTTGGACATCAATTTGGTGCAAATCATACATTTAATAGTGCAGCGGGTGCGTGTGATGATAACAGAGAAGCGGACGCAGCATATGAGCCGGGAAGTGGTTCTACGATCATGTCATATGCCAATCTGTGTAACAGCGATAATATCGCCAATATTGCAGAAGCGTATTTCCATACGCACTCTTTGACAGAAGTGAGTACATTCATCGGAAATGTGACCAGAGGCGGTAGTTGCGGTATGAATACGGGCGCTGCGAACGCTGTACCTGTTGTGGATGCGGGCACGGATGGTCATATCCCAAAATCAACACCCTTCACATTATTTGGGAGTGCAACGGACGCAAATGCGGATGATATTCTGACTTATACATGGGAGCAATATGACCTCGGCGCGTCAACAACCGTGCCAGCAGATCATGTCGATGACGGGTCGCGTCCTTTGTTCAGATCTTTCTTACCGTCAGGGTTCTCTAATCGTATCCTGCCTCAAATCAATGATATTTTGAACGGGACGACGAGCTTTGGCGAAGTCTTGCCGACAATGAACCGAGATTTAAATTTCCGCCTCACGGTACGGGACGGGAAGGGCGGTGTTGCCGCTGAAAATAAAAAACTTACAGTCGATGCGGCTGCAGGCCCGTTCACAGTGACAGCCCCCGCATCGAACGTAACGTGGGAGGCGGGCAGTGCTCAGACCGTGACGTGGGATGTGGCGAATACCACAGCCGCGCCCATTAGCTGCGAAAATGTTGATATCGCGTTTTCAAACGATGGCGGTCAAGACTTCGGAGCGCCTATTTTAAGGACGCCAAATGACGGAACGCAATCCGTGACAATTCCAAGTGCTGAGACGACTTCGGGTCGTATTCGCGTCATGTGTGCAAGCCAACCTTTCTTTGCGATCAATAGCGGAACCGTTACAATCTCAAGCTCTGGTGGCGGGACAGCTACAAATTCGGATCCGATTGCAAACCCTGATATGTTTACAATCCCACAAGGCAGTGGCGAAGTCATATTGGATGTCTTGCAAAATGACACCGATCCTGATGGTAACACCCTCACAATCGCAAGTTTAACAGATTCTACAGCGGGCGGCAGAATTTCAATTGGGTCCGAGAATTTCAGTTTTGAACCAAATAGCGATTTCAGTGGTGACGTGACCTTTAACTATACTGTCAGCGACGGAAACGGCGGGACGTCAGAACCTGCTATGGTGACTATAACCGTTACGCCGACACCGCCGGCTAACAATGCCCCCATCGCCAATAATGATAGCTATACGGTTGAGCAAGATAGCGGCGAAATTACGTTAGATGTCTTAGGAAATGATCGCGATTCAGACGGCGATACATTGTCGATCTCTAGCGTTACGAATGTCTCTGCAGGCGGAACAATTGCAATCAATAGCAGCAATGTTCGGTTTACCCCTGCGGCAGGCTTTAGTGGAACGGTCACGTTCAATTACACAGCCACTGACGGAACCGATACGTCTGCGCCTGCTGATGTGAGTATTACAGTAAATGCTGCGGCAACGCCGACCCCTACGCCAACGCCAACTACGCCGACATCAAGCTCGGGCGGCGGCGGTAGCTTTGGGATTTTCATGTTGTTCCTCATAGGGATCGCACGTAAATTCAAAACGTTGCGAATTAAAAGTTCTCTCGTTAGAAAAAAGGTATAGCGTTATGTTCAAGAAAGTTACTTTTACAGTTTTGGCCGTGAGCGCTGTTGGTCTTACGGGATGCCAGCAAATGTCAAATAAAGCCGAAGCCGCGCCGACAGGCCCAACTCAAACTACAGAAAACCCGATTGTCAATATGAGTGAGAAAGAGCGGGCGGTTGTTGCAAAATTAGACTGGGTCAGAACAGCAAATGCTATGCAAGACGCGCAAAAGACGCTCGCAAAACCATCGGGTGAAAAACCTGAAATTATTGCTTTTTCAGGACGGGGCAAAAGCTACCCAGGTCTGACAGCGGAAGAGTATAGCGAGATCGAACCCTTTGTGACGTTTCGGTTTGCCGAAGGGTCTGGCGATGTCATTCAAGGCCCAACGCATAAACAGCTGCGTAGAGATTTGCGCGCTTATGTGAAGACATATAATAAAGCGGTTTACGAATCTGTGACGCGCAATAAATAAAACATAGACCTTACAATGACGATATCCGTTTTTAAACGCTATGGTCATTGGGCACCCCTTTGCGGCATAACACTTGTCAGTGTGGTATTTGAGCTTTTCGGAGCGCAGGGCCGCACGACCTTTGCTTACCAAAACAGCCTTGTTGAAAGCTCCCAGTTCTGGCGTGCGATAACAGGCCATTTTACGCATTTAGGGTGGTCGCATCTGTTTTTGAACATTGCGGGCCTCATCGGCGTTTGGGGACTCTACGGAAAAGTGTTCCGACCTATAGGTTGGGGCGTCCTTTTGATATTTTGCGCTCTGGCGATTAGCTTGGGGTTTTACATCTTTGACCCGAATATTCAGACATATGTCGGTCTGTCAGGTGTTCTACACGGCTTATTAGCCGCCGCGAGCATAACGTCTTTGGCTAAAAATATAAACGATCCTCAATCGGGGTTTCCAATTGAAGATGTCTTTGTTTTAGTCGGCCTATGCCTTAAAATCTTATATGAGCAATATGCAGGCGCGATACCTTTTACAGGCGCATTATCTGGCGGCGCGGTGGTCGTAAACGCGCATCTCTACGGCGCACTGTCGGGCGGGCTTGCGGGCCTAGCAATAGTGGCAGGCACTCTCCTAAGACGGCCAATAAAGACCTCGAGATGATCACTCGAATATACTCTCGAATATAATAAGGCGCCTAACCCTTACTCAACCTAAACTCTGATTAGACTTGGGCTTTCTATCCGATTTGTCCGCGGTGGCGGAGTTTGTGATCGGCGAGAACACAAGCAAGCATGGCTTCGGCGACGGGCACCCCGCGAATGCCGACACACGGGTCGTGGCGACCTTTGGTGCGGACATCAATTTCATTGCCCTCTGCGTCGATCGAGCGGACTTCGGTTAGAATTGATGAGGTTGGCTTAATCGCGAGGCGCGCAACGATCTCGTCGCCATTTGAAATTCCGCCGAGAATACCGCCTGAATGGTTGGAGAGGAACTCTGGCGTGCCATCTGTCATACGGATTTCGTCCGCGTTCTCAACGCCGCTGAGGGCGGCGCTGGCAAAGCCTGTACCGATTTCGACACCCTTACAGGCATTGATCGACATCAGGCCAGAAGCGATGTCTTGGTCAAGTTTAGCATAAACGGGTGCGCCCCATCCCATCGGCACGCCAGACGCGCGGACTTCAAGGATTGCGCCAACGGAATTACCTGATTTACGGACGTCGTCCAAATAGGATTCCCACGCTTTGGCGGCCTGTGCGTCGGGGCACCAGAATGGGTTGTTTCCTGTTTCGTTCCAATCCCAATTTTCAGGATTTATCTTTTGCGTGCCGAGCTGGATAACAGCCCCGCGAATTTTTATATCAGATCCGAGGACTTTGCGCGCAATCGCGCCTGCGGCGACGCGGTTTGCCGTCTCGCGTGCGCTGGAACGTCCGCCGCCGCGATAATCGCGAATGCCGTATTTCCCGTCATAGGTCATGTCGGCATGGCCGGGACGGTAGCGAGATTTAATTTCTGAATAATCTTTGCTGCGCTGGTCTTTATTCTCAATCATCAGGCCAATGGGCGTACCCGTTGTTTTGCCTTCGAATACGCCAGACAGAATTTTTACAAGGTCGGGTTCTTGGCGTTGGGTGACAAAGCGCGAGGTGCCGGGGCGGCGCTTATCCATAAAGATTTGAATTTCAGACTCTGTAAGTTCAATCCCTGGGGGGCATCCATCGACAACACAGCCGATTGCGGGCCCGTGGCTCTCGCCCCAAGTAGTGAACCTAAAAAGATGTCCGAAAGAATTATGTGACACAAGTTACCCTTAAGCCGTCCCGCTATTTGGTACGGCCAAAATAGCGGAAATGATCGACGTTTAATGGTCTGCCTTTTAGCCTGATATTTTAAAAACCGCTAGCTTATAAAAGTTTCTAAAATGCGCGTGCGCCCGCGCGGACGCGGTAGGCTTGCGGTGCGGGGGGGATGAGGGTTTCAAACGCAGATTTTGCATTCATGAACGCGCCCATATCAGCGTAAGGGCTGTCGGGATGAAAAAACTTTGCCTTTTTACGCCACGCATACCGAATATCCGTTTCGCGTGCAGACATGCTAAGGCCAAGTGCCATAAGTGCTTGTTGACGTGTCATGCTTAAACCCCGATATTTCACAACCTAATGCCTATGCTCAATGTCTGATTATCTTGCCAGACGATTATGCTTAACCACGCCTTAATTTACCCCTATATTGGTTAATAAGCCGCTGAAGAACGTGGTTAATTTTTGATTATTTAATATATAAGTTCTTATATGACGGATTCGATTATTCCCCCAACTCCAAGTAAAACAGCCTATGCTGCGGCGTCTGGGCAAGACCAAACCTATGCAGATTTGTTTATGCGCAAAGACCCGTTCAAACTTTTTGCAGAGTGGATGATTGACGCGACGCAGGCAGAACCAAACGACCCGAACGCCATGTCTGTTGCCACAGTTGACGCGCACGGCCTGCCAGATGTGCGTATGCTTTTGCTAAAAGGCGTCGATGCGCGGGGCTTTGTTTTCTATACAAATGAAGAGAGTACGAAAGGCCAGCACCTTGTTCAAAGTCAAAAAGCGGCTTTGTGTTTTCATTGGAAAAGTTTGAAGCGGTCTGTGCGTGTACGCGGTCAAGCGCAAGCTGTAAGCGCGGCCGAGTCGGATGCATATTTTGCGAAACGGGCGCGGGGGTCACAAATTGGAGCTTGGGCGTCACAACAATCCTCAGTTATTGACAGTCGCGAGGTTTTAGAGGCCCGTATTCAAGACGTTGAGGCGCAGTACGGGACGCAGAATATTCCAAGGCCTCCAAACTGGTATGGCTGGCGTGTAATTCCAGACCGTATTGAGTTTTGGCGCGATAGGCCCTATCGTCTGCATGATCGTTTGGTGTTTAACCGAAATCCAGATGTAAGTGCACCAAAGACAGAAATTTGGAACACGCAAAGACTCTCGCCGTAAGTTATAATATAGATAAGCTTCGGCTTTAAGTGTGAAGACTTTATTGGACTAGAATTTCTGGTCGGAACTTTATTTTGGGACTTAAACTATGGAAGTGCTTCTGTTTTTTGCCTTCATTGCCTTTCTTGTTTTTCCTGCTTTGCTCAAAGGGCAAAAGGCGAAGCCGTCGACGTCCAATAAAGCCAAATCCCAAAACTCTGGGGTTCCTGCCACTCGAAATTTAAACCCGAACACACGCGGGGGAAATAGTTTCGGGGGAAATAATTTTCAGGCGCAAAAGCCCGTAAAAAGTTCAACATACACAAATCAAAACCCGCCTGTCACGAAACAAACCTCCACGTCCAATAAGGCCCAATTACAAGATTTGGCGTCGCGTTTACAACAGAGACAGACTTTTGAGACTTTCAAAGTGGCCCCTCCGAAAGTAAAAGTCCCCGAATTAAAACAGGTCATAAAACGCGTTAAAACGCGCGGAGAGATTTTGGACTTAAATAAATCTCGCCGTGCGGATTGGGGGCAACGTCAAAAGGGCGATGTAATCAATGGAAAGTCTGTCTTAGCCGTGAGCGGCGCACTCTTGATTTTACTTTATATCACTTCGAGACTCACCTAAAGATGACTTTAACTCCGAACACAGCATGAGAAAAATTATGGAAACGCCGTCATTGACCCTTCTGCAAAAAATCCGAAATATCCTCATTAGGATTGCGGGTCTTTTGATTATTATTGTGCCTTTGTTTTTTGCTGTGTCTGCACTTGGCTCTAGATTTGGGCTTTGGGATTGGACATTTGGATTTGGGACACTGACCCGAAATATTGGGCCAAAACTTTTATTTCTAACCTTGGGCGTAGGTATTTTGTGCATAATTTTCGCGCTGCTTTCAAAGCCTCGGAAAGGCATTCTTGTCGGTGTTCTTGCGGTGGTTCTTCCTATTGCGGGTATGGGCTATGCAAAGTCTGTGAGTGCAAAAGCGCAAAGCCTGCCTTTTATCCATGATATCTCGACTGACACGCAAAACGTACCGATGTTTACGCAAGATATTTTAGATGCCCGCAAGAAAACGGCCGGTATAAATGGGCTGAATTATTCCGAAAAAATGGATCCGGGCAGTAAGACCTTAGCGTCTGTCGCCCAAGTCAAAGCTTATAGTGATATCCGTCCTCTTATTCGGCAAGAAACGCCTAAAGTTTTGTTTGATAAGGCGCTGAAAACCGCAAATGCAATGGGTTGGAAAGTTGTTACATCAGACGCGGCAACGGGTCGGATCGAAGCGACCGATACGACGTTTTGGTTTGGTTTTAAAGATGACGTTGTTATCCGTATTCAAGCGGGCGAGGGCGGTGGCTCTGTCCTAGATATTCGTTCTGTCAGCCGCGTTGGAATGTCGGATATCGGGAAAAATGCCGCGCGTATCAGAGGCTTTGTAGCGCGTCTTTAGCAGGCCTTTTCAGGAGCAAGCCTTTTCAGGGATTTAATAAGTTTTTCAAAGACTTAGTAAGTTTTTAAAGACTAATTTTTAAAGACTAAGAAAGGTTTTTAGGTGGACAAATAACGGCGTGTTTACGCGAAAGTTACGGGGCTACAAAGTAGTCTGCTTTTAACCGACTCGTATTCTCTGCTGTCTCTCCGTAATTTGATTTCACCGATCCCGTTTGTTCCATATGGATAAGGTGGGAGAGTACGCTGTGCGCAGCAGCGGGATAGAGACGTTTATCAATATTTGCATACATAATAGGTAACATATCAAAAATTTGAGACGTACCATTTTTTATGCAGTCCAGTATCTGGGCTTCGCGGTGGTAACGGTGGTCGATATAAGCTTGAACAAAGGTTTGAACATCATCGATACACGTTCCGTGTGTCGGCCATATCCGCTCAAAATTTCGTGCAAGTACGCGTTTCAGGCTGTTGATATAATCTCCCATATCACCGTCGGGCGGGCTAACCACGCTGGTGGACCATCCCATTATATGATCGCCGCTAAACAAGATGTTTTCTTCAAGTAAGGCATAGCACATATGGTTTGACGTATGTCCCGGTGTGTGAATCGCTTCGAGGGTCCATCCGTCGCCAATTTGCGAAAACCCGTCTCGGATTTCAACGTCCGGGGTAAAGCTTAGATCATCACCAGCCTCAAGGCGGACTTCTCCGCCTTCGGGTGTTAAGTTTTGTTTACCGAATCCGTAAACCTTGCATCCGTGCGCTTTCGCAAGGGGCGCCGCAAAGGGTGAGTGGTCGATATGGTGGTGTGTCACGAAAACATGAGTAACTGTGCGACCCTCAAGAGCTTTGTGAATTGCAGCGACATGTTTATCTGTCGTCGGGCCAGGGTCGATTACGGCCACATTTTTATCGCCGATGATATAAACGCCCGTGCCCGTATAGGTAAACGGCCCGGGATTGTCGGCAATGACGCGTTGTACAAGCGGGCTTATCTGGGTGCAGGCCCCATATTCAAACTCAAACGATTTTACAAAAGGTATGCTCATAATTGGAACGTATTTACTCTAAATCTGTTTGTTTCGTCCAGTCCCGTTTATTGACATCTTTGTGAAGCTTTACCGAACGCGTCGTACGCGGATCGCAGAACCAGAGCCGTTCACCTTCAGAAAAAAGCTCTTGAGGGTGGCTTTGGAAATTTGAGCCGTATTCGGCTTTCCGTCGCGGACTTTAGGGATGCGGGCCCTGCTCCCATCAATTTGTTCCCAAACTTGTCCATTGGTAAAGAAGAAGCGGGTTTTCTTATATCCAAATTCGGTCGTTTTTCTAATTTCCAAATTTACAGATTTTATATCGTTGGATTTGCGCGTGTCGCGTTTAATTTTTGGCTGAGCTTTGATAGCCGTGCGTTCGGCGGTTTTTACCGATTGAGACGCGCTTGGCGATATTGCAGGTGCCGTAAGTGGGTTTTCCTTAGGCGTCTTAACTTTTTTAGACCCGCCGCCAAATATTCCGCCTAAGCTTGGGAGAGAGGGTAGGTTAAAGCCAAACGCTTCGCGTTCAACATTTTCGACTTGTGTTTTACTCACTGTAATAACTTCGCCAGTGTTCTGCGCGACTTCAAATCGCCCGACAGCCATATCATAGCAAGCAAGGCGTTCTGTGGGGCTTGCTTTCAGCTTACATTCAAAAATGGCTCGGATTTCGTCGGGTTGATCCGGTGATTGCGCGTGTGCGAGACTTCCAAATGCCGTCAAAGACAGACAAAGACTTGTAAGAACTACGATTTTCTGAGTCATGCATGGGCCTATAAGTGAATTAAATCCGCCTCTGTTTAGCAGAAATGGACTTATATGCATCCGAAAATAACAAAACTCGGAGATTCATACGTTAAAAATTCGCGTTAATCCATGCTTGGTGATAATTTTGCAACAGTTAGGGTTAAAAGGCAATCTATTCTAAATTTTTGTTCATTTTTGCCCTTGTTTGTTCCCCAAGAATCCTTTTTAAAGCCGTGTTATAGGCGGGTGCGCCCGCCAGAGTTACAAAAATACACATAGAAAACCGTTCGAAGGGGTTTTAAATGAATATATTAGATAAAGCACGTTTGCTTCAATCGTCTATGCTTACAGGCATTATGTTGACGATGTCAGTGAGTGCATACGCACAAACAACAACAACTGTTATTGATCCGATTACAGGTCTAGAAGTTCTTGTTGAGAACGATGATGATCAGTTTGAAGAGCGCGGCGAAGAAATTATTGTTACGGGTTCGCGTTTGCGTCGTAACGAATTTACTTCAGCGTCTCCCCTACAAGTTATTGACGGTGAGCTTGCACGAGACCTTGGTCTTGTTGATGCGGCCGACCTTTTGGGGCAAACAACAGTTGTTCAGGGTCAGCAAATCACAACAGGTGTTTCAACATCTGCGGGCTTGAACACGGCAAATGGTCCGGGTTCTGCGACGGCCTCTCTTCGTGGTCTAAGTTCTGATCGTACACTCGTTCTTATTAACGGACGTCGTTTAGCACCCGCTGGTGTTCGCGGTGCACCGAGCGCGCCTGACCTTAACTTGATCCCAGGTACATTGATTAAGCGTGTTGACGTTCTTTTGGACGGCGCGTCATCTGTATATGGTTCAGACGCGGTTGCGGGCGTTGTTAACTATGTCTTGCGTGATGATTTTGATGGAATTCAGCTAGATGCCTATGCAACTATGCCAGAATTTGCTGGCAATGCCGGCCACCAAGAAGTTTTCACAGCGACTGCAGGTATATCTAACGATAAAGGCTTTATCGGTTTTGCTGTAGAACACAGTGAAACAGACGGCTTTACTGAACGTGCTGTTTCTGACTTCTATTCGCCTTATGCTGGTGGATGTGTAAGTCGTGTCACAATCGGCGCCAGCGGAACAATTTATGAGCCAGATCTATGTTCAGGTTCATTCGGTGCGGGTTCAGCGATTTCTCCTGTTGGATTTGTTGGCTATAGCGCAGGCGCAAACATTCCTGGTTTGGCTCCAAACTTCGTGCCTATTCGCATTACTGCGGATCTTATTCAGCCTGACAGCCTTGATGGTCAAAGACTTCTACTTTTCCCAGAAGAACTAGACGCATCATTCACACCTGATTTTGAGCGGAATACGATATACTCAATTGGTGAATATGACACGGGTCTATACGGCGACATGACAGCTTACTTTGAAGCGTCATATGCTCAGCGTATCACGAAAACGAATACATCTGGCCAAGGCGCTGTTGAAGTACCTGGAAGCTATGTTCTTAACCCATTTGGCGGCGGAACGACTTTGTTTTACGGTAACCGTTTTGTAAATGACACAGATGTCGCGCAAACACGCCTCATCGGTGGTTTAAGAGGTGATCTACCATTCCTCGAGAATGCGGGTCTGAAAAATTGGGGATATGACATGTATGTCAGTCATTCCCGTTCAAGCGGACAAGACAAAATCAAAGGTATTCCGTTCTTACCACGTCTAGAGCAAACACTTGCGAATACACGTATTGATGCGGATGGTAATACGGTTTGTGATCCACGCGTAATTTCAGGTGAATCACAAGTTGTAGAATGTCGTCCTCTTGACTTCTTTAACCCTACCTTCCTCTTTACAGGCCGTTTCGACGATGAAGCTGATAACGAGTATCTTTTCCCGAACCGTTTGACGTCTACAGAAGTAGAGCAGACAGTTTACTCTGCTTATGTTTCTGGTGATATGTTTGATATCCCAACTGGCGGTACTGTTATTGTCGGTCTTGGTGGTGAATACCGTAAAGACCAAATCGAAACAGATACGTCTTTGGCGGGTGACTTCCTAGGTTTCACAAATGACCCAGGTTCAAATGGTAGTCGTTCTTTGAAAGAAGTGTTTGGTGAGATTGAAATCCCACTTATTAAAGACCGTCCGCTCATTCATGAGCTTACAGTCAACGGTGCGGCACGTTTCACTGAAGAAGATAATTTCGGTTCAGAAGTAACTTACAGCATTAAAGGTCAGTATGCGCCTACGGATTGGCTCTCATTCCGCGGTACATATGGTACATCATTTCGCGCGCCCAACTTGGGTGAGCAATTCGGTGGACGTGTAACAGGGTTCTCAAACCCGAACGATCCATGTCGTACCCCAGGTGTTACGGTTCCGTTCTCTGATTTTGATAACGATCCAAGTACGCCAGAAACACGTAACTATGACGCGAGCTTTGAACTTCGTGAACAGACAGTTCTCCAAAACTGTTTGAATGGTGGTGGCCCCTTCAATCTTGAAGCGACTGACCCATTCTCACTTGGTATCCGTGGTATCGGTGGGACTTCACCTGTATTCCTCGGCGCGCCAACACTGGTTGCCAGTGGTTCAAATCCAAATTTGAAAGCTGAAACATCTGACGCTTTCTCTGTTGGTGGCGTATTTGATCAGCCTTGGCTTGATGCGATCGACCTTAAACTCTCAGTCACTTACTTTGAGATCGAAATTCAGGACGAAGTTGACTCACTTTCAGCGGCCGTTATTACGAACCGTTGTTATAACTCACCTGGTTTGACGGATCCGACATGTCAGTTCATTACACGTGACCCACGTGTGGCTGGCGTCCCAGAATCTGGTGAAATCTCATTCGTATCAGCTCTGAACCAAAACCTTGGTACTCAGATCGTTCAAGGTATCGACTACAATGCTGAATTTGGATTTGATGTTAAGCCGTCATTCCTAAGCTCACCTGTAGATTATAACTTGATTGCAAGAGCGACGCAGTCACTTAAGCAAGACGAAGATCAAATCACTGTTGATGGTATCGACGTTGATGACGATCTTGGCGAGTATGGTAATCCGAAATGGCGTATTTCATTGACGAACCAGTTGCGTTGGGAAGATTTCTCATTCTTGTTCCAGTCACGTTATATAGGCTCACAGGTTGAAGATAATGCAGATCCAGAAGATCCTGTAACAACATTCTTCTCTAACTGTCGTCAAGCGGGTGATTTCACAGATGACGTTCCATGTCTTCAGTATGATGGTCTAGAAGACTACTGGGTGCACAGTGCATCTGTTGGTTTCAGCAGAGACACATATGTTCTCCGTTTTGGTGTGAACAACGTATTTGATACAGCTCCGCCACTTACAGACAATAACAACCTTGGTAGCCTTGGTGGTATTGGTTATGACCTAAATGGCCGGACTTACTTCGCAAACGTTACGAAAAAGTTCTAGTCGAAATTTTATATGATTATAAATCCCGCCTTTATGGCGGGATTTTTTTTGCTTAAATTTAGCGTAAAAGACCATGTGTTACTTGGCGTAGAATGCTGAAGGCCATTCTTCAGCTGGCTTGTTTAATGTGGCTTAGGGCTCTTAATGCGCGTGCTTTTAATGCGGCCTCTTTCGAAGACAGTGTTCAGACATGCCTTGCTCAAGCCTTTGATTAACGCGTGCCTGCGCTATAACGGATTTCGTAGAGTGCATATGACTCGGCAAGAGGCGAGGAGGTGAATGGGCTTGCCTGTGCGGTTTGTGTTTTGTTTCAATCCTGACGACATCCCTGCAGGCAAAGACTGTTTTCGTCATCGTTTGCTCTCTAAGCCTTAATTACGGGATTTATTTTTGATAAAACCCAACTTCAGCTCTATTGGAAGCTTCTTAAGAGGTTTGAGACGGAGGTTAGGGATAAATGCCTATGTTTAGGCATGGGAAGAAGACGTTTATCCTGCTCTTTATGTAACGTGGTAAATATCTGCTCATCTGATCAGATCATCACAAAGCCAAAGATAGAAGGTCATTGAAATCGAGGCCGCCCGTTAGACAAGGTTTTTGAGAGCTGATGGGAGCTGGCTATAATACATATTGTTGTGTTTTGAGGACAAAAAAACACGGCCGTCAAAAACGACCGTGTTCAAACGTACTCTTTAAGTAAGGGCGAGAACGCTACCGAATATCAGGTAAATCCGCTTTTAACTCTTGTCCGCCTTGAAGGGCCGTGCTCGCCTCCAAGAGGGCTTTCACATCACTTCGGTTCATGATTTGAGAAAGACGCGCAAGATCTTCAGACGTTTTGACAGAGCTGCCAAAGAGTTCTTCGATTTGTTGTTGCGTCGTTTTGGGTCTTGGGAAACGCTTTAGGTAAACTTCCTTGTCCGCCTCAATTTCAACCAGCTCTTTGGCAACGGCAATGGCTTTTAAAATTCCGCCAAATTCATCTACCAAACCGATATCTTTGGCCTCTGCGCCTGTCCAAACACGACCTTTCGCGATTTCTTTAACCTGTTCAATTGGCATGTCACGACCATCCGCTACGCGTTGTGTGAAGTCTTCATATATGTCTTCTAATTGACCCCGATAAGCGGCGCGCTGGGCTTGTGTAAACGGCTCGTCAGCTGAAAACGCGCCGAGGTAGTCGCCGCCTTTACTGATAGATTCGATATTATATCCAACCTTGGCAAATGTGTCTCGTAGGGCGATTTTGCCACCTAAGACACCGATTGAACCTGTAATGGTGGTCGGCATGGCAACAATTTTGTCAGCATTGGCCGCAACGTAATAGCCGCCAGAGGCCGCATATTGTCCCATACTAATAATGACAGGTTTCCCAGCCTCTTTAGCGCGGGCCACGGCGTCGTGGATTTGGTCAGAAGCCGCAGGGGATCCACCCGGTGTGCTGACGCGGAATACAATCGCTTCGACTTTTTTGTCTTTAATTGCCATGTCAAAAGCATGTGCGACACTGTCGCCGCCCATAGAGAGGCTCGTTGCAAATGGGTTGGAACTATCCGCAGATTCGCCTGTTACGACCGGGCCTTGACCGCCGATAAAGGCAATAACGGGTCCTGTGACATAGCCTTTGGGGGCGTAATTCGTAATAGGTAAGAATTTCACCGATTTACCGCCAGCTTTTTCCCGCGCATGTTCCCGCGCCGCATTGTAATGTCCTAGCACATCAATCAATCCAGCCTTCTTCGCGTCTTCCGCAGAATGCGGAGACGTGTCGAACACAGCTTTAACAGCCTCTGTCGATTGCTTACGGTCTGTTGAGATTTGCGCCATCATACTGTCGTAAAGCGAGGTTAAGAGCGAATTTGTTGATTCGCGATGCGCATCTGTATAATCCGTTTGCGTGTAGACATTTGCTGCATTTTTATATTCGTGAAATTGCTCAAATTGTGGTTTGGCGTCATATTTTTCAAACACGCCTCCGTAAAAGCCCGTCTCAGACCGCAGTCCAGCTATTGCAAATCCCGTTGTATCTTGCTGCCAAATTTCATCTGATGCAGAAATTGCCATATAAGGCGTAAGGGTCGTGCCTTCAAAACCTTGTGAGTGGGTGATTACAAATTTACCGCTCTCTTTAAAGTCGAGTATGGCCAATCTTATTTCTTCGGCTGAGGCGGGAACCATTCCAAATTCATTCGCGCGAATGAAGAGTCCCTTTATAGAATCATCCTTTTTTGCACGGTTTAAAGAACGTGCAATGTTAACAACAGACGCAGATTCGGCTCCAAAAATGGGTTTTGCGCCAGTGTGATCCAAGACTGGTTGGCGGAGGTCCATAAACAAGACTTGTTTTCCAGCTGATTGATCCGCGGCGCTCAGGCCTGCAATGGTTCCAATGCCAATTATTAGAAAAAAGAATAGAATAAAAAATACAAATATCCCGAAAACTGTACCGAGCATTGATATAAAAAACTGACGCATGAAAGGAGGCCTTATTAAATGTAGGTGTGATTACATACTATTTTCATAATTATAGAAAGATAATTATTCGATAAACGATAAATATGTGTCTGTTTTGGGCGAGTTTTGAAAAGAATTCGGTTTAGGACGCATTTCTAACTCACTCATGACTATTAGATAGGAATTAGCCGTTGCAATTGCAAAATATTAGCGATACACACCGCGCTACTTAGCACGATAGATCGTCTATTGGGGCGTAGCCAAGCGGTAAGGCATCGGGTTTTGATCCCGTGATCGTTGGTTCGAATCCAGCCGCCCCAACCATTCCTGTAAATATAAATTTATAAAAAAAAAGCAGTTATGCCAAAAAAAATGGCATTTAGCATATCGTAACGATTGATTAACCCGATTTAGCCGTGTAGGTCTGATATTAATAAATAACAATGCGTCTAAGAACGTGTGAATTAGTGGAGGACGTGAGTGGTGATTTCTGACTCAGCACAGTCGTGTTTAAAATACCTTATAGTAAGCGGGTGTATGGGCGCTGTCATGGCGGCCCCAGCTTTCGCGCAAACAGACGATGCGAATGTGGCACAGTATCAAAGCGTCTTGAACGAGATTGCTAATCTTCAACTCACAATGGATCGTCAGTCTGTTTATGTGTCTACTCAGGAAGCTGAGATGGATGATTTAAGGCGCCAGATCGAGCAAGTCTCAAAAACAAATGTAACAATCCCGGCTATGATCGATAAAATGGCCGTTGCTATTGAAGAGCAAATTAAAGCCGATATTCCTTTTAAGGTGGGCGAGCGTTACGCGCGTCTTGATTCTTTGAAAGAAACAATTGCGGACGCGACGGCGTCGCCAGCTGATAAAATGCGAAAAGCGCTCGCTATTTATGACATAGAAGTCTCTTATGGTCAGTCTCTAGAAGCCTATGATGCGGATGCGCCTGCAAATGGCGGAGAGCGTCGCAAGGCGTGTGATGCAGACTTAAATTCTCCGGCGTGTGCCATGGACGAAGCCTTGGCAGAGCGAATTAAAAACGGCGCGACATTCGCAAATATCAGACGCGAAGTTTATGATGGCACGTATTTGCGTTATGGACGTTTGTCCCTCGCATATGTCAGTGCCGATGGCTTGCAAGCGCTTCGTTATAATAATGAAACAAAAGAGTGGGATGCCTTGCCAGCAACGCGCGCCCTTGAAGTGCGTCGTGGTATACGGATCGCCAAAGGCGAGTCTGCACCAGGCGTTGTGTCTGCACCCGTTATCGTCGCGAATTAAGTTTAGAATTTGTCTCAAGCTCGCTTTGGCGGTTTTGAGGCTACGCCCTTAATTATAAGGGTTTTGTTTTTGCAGGCCGTATGGGTTGCAAATTTGGCGGAAAATCCCGTCGCCCATACGCCTCGATTGTCCATGTGGGCATCGTGTGCAAATTAAAATGAAAACCAACTTGGAAGGAAACCATGTCGAATTTTTCAATAGCAAAGCGTTTGCTGCTTGCGACGACACTGGGGCTTGCATTTGCTGCTCCAGCAAGTGCGCAGCTTGAAAGTGCTCTCAGCACAGCTAAAGCCTCAACGGCTGCGAGTGCAGCCTCACAAGACCGGGTTGCAAATCTGGATGACGAAGCGGATGCAATGGTACGTGAATATCGTGCCGTTCTTCAGCAAAAAGACAATATCGCGCTTTTCGTGGATCAGCAGGATATCTATTTGCAGTCGCAAAAAGCTGAAATTGATTCTTTGAACAATCAGCTTGGAACGGTTGAATCCATCAAGCAGGGCATGGTCCCAATGATGTTAAAGATGGCTGCGGCGATCGAAGATGCGATTAAATCAGACGTCCCGTTCAAGCGCAAAGAGCGTTTAGAGCGTGTTGAGCGTTTGAAGCAAACGTTGGCAGATCCTAAAATCTCGCCTGCAGAGCAATATCGTCAGGTGTTGAATGCATTTAAGATTGAAGTCGCTTATGGCCAAGGTCTTGATAGTTATGAAGGCGCTCATCCTGAAAAACAGGGGAATGTCGTGAACTTCCTACGTTACGGTCGTGCAGCTCTTGTCTATATGTCAAAAGACGAAAGTGAAGTGGCGCGTTATAATATGGAATCCGGTGGTTGGGATCAACTTGGCGGTGGACAGGCTTTGTCCGTGCGTAAAGCTATTCGTGTTGCCAAGGGTGAAGCGGCGCCAGACATCGTCTTTGCGCCAATTACAGCCGGTCAATAGGTTAGGGTGAGATACAAAATGAGTAAAACTATGAAAATATTTACAAAAACAACTGCGATTGTGATGGGGGCGGCTGTTATGTTTACAGCAGTTCCAGCAACGGCGCAGATCAGTTCAATTGGTCAGCTTTTGGACAAAGTCCGGACAGACTCGGCTAAGACAGAGCAAGAAAATCGCGCGCGCGAATCTGAATTTCGTCAGCGTCGTGATCAGCAATCTTCCCTTTTAAGTGCGGCTCGCGGTGAGCTTGCTACGCTTGAGCGGAAAGCGCGTTCTGTTCAAAATACATTTGACGCCAATCAGGGGCGTATTGACCGCCTCGAAGGTGAGTTGAAAGCGGCTCAGGGTGATTTTGGTGAAGTTTTTGGTCTTGCACGCTCTAAAGCGGGTGAATTTAAAGCGATCCTCGATAGCTCATTGATTACGGCGCAGTATCCAACACGTTCTGAAGTATTGGGTCGTGTTGCAGAATCAAAAGCGCTTCCAAACACAGACGAGCTAAATGCGATTTGGCAGTCTATGTTACAGGAAATGAAAGCTCAGCGTCAGGTTACGACGTTTTCAGCCCCTGTTGCGAATGTTAATGATGGCGCAGAGCAACAAGTTGTTCGTGTCGGCCCATTTGCAGTCTTTACAAAAGACGGTGGTGACTTCCTAGGCTATAAAGCTCCAACAGAGCCGGGCGATATTGCATTGTCAAAATTACCTCGTCAGCCAGGCGGCGCTATTAACGCAGCGGCAAAAGAAGTCGCAAATTCAAATGGCGGATTGGTCTATGCACCGATTGATCCGACACGCGGTGGTTTGTTGAAATCATTCGAGCGGGTTCCAGATACACGTGAGCGTATCGCGCAAGGTGGTAAAATTGGTTATATCATTGTGGCGCTTGCAGCCATCGGAACACTCTTTGGTGTTTTACGTATCTTGATGCTTATGATGACATCTGCTGCTGTGGGTGGTCAGAAACGCAAAGCTCAGGCTTCAAAATCTAACCCGCTTGGTCGTGTTATGATGGCGTATGACGAAGCTAAGAACAAAGATGCGGAAACTGTTGAATTGAAGCTAGACGAAGCGATCCTTCGCGAGTCTCCAAAGCTTGAGTTTGGCTTGAACTTCCTAAAGCTTGGCGCTGGTATTGCTCCGCTCCTCGGCCTTCTTGGTACCGTTACAGGTATGATTAAGACCTTCCAAGCTATGATGATTTACGGAACAGGTGATCCACAATTGATGGCTGGCGGTATTTCAGAAGCGCTTGTTACAACAATGTTGGGTCTGATTGCAGCTATTCCTCTTCTTATTCTCCACAGCTTCTGTGCCTCATTGGCGCGCGGTGTTCAGGGAACATTAGAAGAGCAATCTGCGGGTATTGTTGCCCGTCACGTAGAGAGCCGTAACTAGTCACTTTTTGTAGGAAGGGTAGAATTCCATGGAATATCTAAACCCCGTAAATGCCTATAATGGTCTCCAAGAATTCTTGGGGACCGGTGGCAACGTACTCTTTGTGATTATGATCGCTACATTTGTAATGTGGACCTTTATTCTCGAAAGATATGCGTATTATTTCTTTGCGCACAGACCCATGAAGAAGCGTTTTAAATCTGAATGGGATGGTCGGACAGATAAGACATCTTGGAGAGCGCATGCGATCCGTGATGAGATGATCTCGCAAATTAAGTTTAAGACAGACCAAAATGTCGGAATTATCAAGACACTTGTCGCAATTGCGCCGCTTTTGGGTCTCTTGGGAACTGTGACTGGCATGATTGAAGTGTTTGATGTCATGGCTCTGTCTGGTTCATCGAACGCGCGCCTCATGGCCGGTGGTGTCTTTAAGGCCACAATTCCGACTATGGCGGGTATGGTTTCGGCCTTGTCCGGACTGTATTTCTCAAATCAGCTTGATCGTCGCAGCAAGCGGGAAACCGCTCGGTTTGCGGAACAATTGGAGTTCGAAACATGAGAAGACGTCGCAGTAAGGGCGGAGATGAAGCCGAAGTAAATATGACACCGATGTTGGACATCGTGTTTATTATGTTGATCTTCTTCATCGTGACCGCAACATTCTTGGATGAACGTGGTATTGATTTAACTCAGCCTCCACCGCCTCCGCCAGATCAGCCTGACGCCCCACCAAAGCCAGCGATTACAATTTATGTCGATGGCAAAAACCGGTGTTCAGTCGATGCGCGCGGAACAGAGTGTGATCGTGTGATCTTGGATGTCGAGCGTTTGCTCGCTGACAAGCCGGGTGCAAATGTCATCCTTCGGATTGATAAAGCAGCCCGTCACGAAATTCTCGTTTTGCTAAAAGACGAGCTGGATACGGCAGGATTGCAGTCTAAAATCGAGATTGTTTAAGGTTCATATAGTGTATCAAGCGGCACTCAAATAGTTGCCGCTTGTCAAAACTTTAAAAATGTGATAAGGTAACATTATGGGAAGACGTAGTCGTACAGTTATTGAAGAAGAAGACACAGAATTAAACATGACACCCATGTTGGATGTTGTTTTTATTCTGTTGATTTTCTTTATCGTGACCTCTGTATTTGTTAAAACACCTGGCATCGACCCTGATCGACCAGATGCAAGCACTGATGTGAAATGGGACCCAACTATTATTATTGCAGTAAATAGCAATAATGAGGTGTGGATTGATAAGCGTCCTTACGATATCAATGAAGTGCGTCCGATCATTTTATCCATGCGCGACGAAAACCCGAAAGCTCAAGGCGAAATTATTGGAGACCGCGCTGCTGCTGTGGGCACAATAATGGAAGTCCAAGCTATGATGGCGGATATGGGCATTGCGACCCGTGTTGCGACTAATTAAATAGGAGTACGTAATGGGAAGTTTAATTCGATGGATTTTCGGCATACCTTTTGCCGCGTTCGTAACTTTTGCTCTTTTTGTTGTTATGATGGTCCTCATTGCAGGGGATTTCAAACCACAAGAAAAACTTGCTGCGGCAAATTTTGATATTAACCCGACTGTTGAAGACATTAAGGTCGTGAAACGCGAGACTAAAATTGACAAAGTTAAGAAGGTGATTACACCGCCACCGCCGCCCCAAATCGAGCGTCAGCAAGCGGCAAAGCCAACGGAAGCGATTGCGTCACTTGAAGGTGCAATTCCTGATTTTGAGCCACCAAAAATTGATCGCCAGAATTTTAAAATTCAGGTTAGTGACCGTGATGCACAGCCATTGGTTCGGATTCCACCGATCATGCCGCCACGTGCTGACAAATCAGGTCATTGCCGTGTTCAATTTGATGTGAGCCCAGAAGGTCAACCCTTCAATGTGAGCACAACTTTTTGTACTTCGAGAGTTTTCGAGCGATCTACAATCAAATCTGTTCAAAAGTGGAAGTTTAATCCAAAGATCGTTGACGGTCGCGCAGTTTCAATGTCTGGCGTTGAAAACAAAGTGACATATCGACTGACCGATGAACGCGGAAACATCATTCCAGAATAGCTTTACGGAGCTAAAACTTAATTTGATACGGCACTTTGTGCCGTATCCTCACCGTTTCATTACGGATAAATTTAAACAGGAGATACGTCCCGTGCGATCCATGTCCTCACTTACTTTTAAGCCCTCGTTTTCTTTAAAACGACTCATCACCTCAACCTCATTAGCTTTGGCGCTGACGGGTGTGGTGTCTGTTAGTTTTGTGACAGATGCGAATGCGCAAAGACGCTCATCTGAGCCTGCGCCGAGCGAAGGACGTCAGTTCTCGTCCAAAGCAGGCGCGGTCGTGAACGAAGCTCTGACATTTATTAATTCTGAGCAGCACAGCGCGGCACTCTCGAAATTAAATGAAGCACTGCAAATTGACCCGTTGAATGCTTATGAGCGGTCAACGATTTACCAAATGCAGGGGTCTTCTTATTATTCTCTAGATCAAATCGGTCCGGCAATTTCAGCTTTTGAAAGTGCGATCAACTCAGGTGGATTGCTTTCAAATGAAGCTGACAGCCTTCGCGTTAATATCGCTCAGCTCATGATCGCAAATGGTCAATATGCTGAGGGCGCTCAACGTCTAGAAAACTACCTTAATAATGGCGGACAGAGAAAGCCGCAATATGTTGAGATGTTAGTTCAAGCTTGGGTACAATCGGATAATTATGCGCGGGCATTGCCATGGGCCGAACAATGGTTTAATACGGTTTCACCAAAAGAGCGTAAGCATTTTGATCTTTTGAACTTCCTATATAATAATCTTGGCCAACCTGGAAAGCAGGCCGACATTGTTAAGCAGATGATCAATCGTTGGCCTGAAGATAAAACGCTTTGGGACGCGTGGGCGTCAATGCTCGCAAATGGTGGGCGTGAGCAAGAAGCCTTTGAAGTGACTAAAATGCTTTATTTGGGCGGCGCTTTGAACAGCGAAGCTGATCTTATGAAGGTCGTTCAATATTACAGCTTTTACGACATGCCTTTTCAAGCTGCACAGATTTTAGAACAAGAAATGAACCGTGGACGCATTGCGCAGAGTTCGGACAAATTGGTTCAGCTTTCTGATTTGTTCCGTCAAGCGCGTGAATATAAGCGTGCTATCCCGATTTTGGAGCAGGCGGCATCCGCTTCTGGTAAAGGTAAGCTTTACGCGGATTTGGGCGAAGCTCTCTATAACGAAAGCCAGTGTGGTAAAGCCGAAGACGCCTTTAAAAATGCGATTAGTCGTGGATTTGATGCGGGTAAAGCTTGGATGTTGATTGGTACTTGTCGCTATGAAAGTGCTCAGGCTGAAGAACGTCCGAGTTGTAAGGGTACGACCAAAGCGCAAAGAAATCAGACACCTCGTGCATTGAAACGTGACAACGCTTTGGAAGCGTTCCGTCAAGTCCCTGGTTCATCCCGTGAAGGTGGTAATTCTAAAAAATGGATTACCTTTATTCAGGCTGAAGCCCAAGCGGTCGAAAATCGTTGTGAGTTTGAGCTAAGTACAGAGCGTGAGCTATGTTATATCAAAATCAAGCAAGCCTATGATGCTGAAATCTTTACAGGCGGTTTCAAACTCGAAGACCAAAACTGTAAGCAGTTCCTTGAGAAATATGACAGTATTTACCGTGTGAAGATTGCTGATTCTGAATAGGATTTCAGTCCGTATATTTAGTTTTAAAAAGCCTCGAATTATCGGGGCTTTTTTTTGATTTCCGATCCGTAATACGCGGAGGGGTTCGAAAATTTTTGGGAGACTAGACTTCGGGTGTCCAAATTGCGGGGTGATATGGATACAGCGCAAAGCTGAAACCCAAATCAATATCTGGAGGACACATTAGGGATGGAAATGACTTTACTGAAAAAGTCTGCAATCCCTAAATAGCTTTAATTGGCAGTAAGTCCGATGGTCACCGCAAATGCGTATTCTAATGCGACTTCCTTCAAACTGTCATACCGACCCGATTCGCCCTGATGCCCTGCGTCCATATTTGTTTTTAACAAAATTGGCGCGTCTCCTATTTGGTGGGCCCTAAGTTTCGCCGCCCATTTTGCGGGCTCCCAATAGGTCACTCTTGGATCTGTCAGGCCCGCCGTAATCAAGACGGGCGGATAGTTTCGCTTGGATATATTATCATAAGGCGAATAGCTCTGGATCAAAGAATAGGCGTCTTTGTCTTCGAGCGGATTGCCCCATTCTGGCCATTCTGGAGGTGTGAGCGGCAGGCTCGCATCACTCATTGTGTTCAACACATCAACGAATGGTACGGCTGCGATAACACCGCCAAATAAGTCTGGGTCAATGTTCAGTGCAGCTCCGACTAAAAGTCCGCCTGCAGAGCCGCCGTGACCGATAATTTTTCCAGGGCACGTGTAATTTAAATTACAGAGACCGCGACCGACATCTACATAATCAAAAAACGTATTGGGCTTTTTATCAAGCTTGCCGTCAAGATACCATTGATAGCCTTTGGATTGACCGCCGCGAATATGGGCTATGGCATAGACGAAACCGCGGTCAACGAGCGAGAGGATTGAGGTTCGAAACGCGGCCGGGATTGTAATACCGTAAGATCCGTATCCATAAAGCAGCAGAGGTGCCGTTGCGTCAAGTTTTGTGGATTTTGCGTAAAGAAGGGTCACGGGAATATCTGCGCCGTCCCGTGCTTTTATACTTAAACGCTCTGTCACATAATCTTCTGGTGTGTGACCGCTGGGAATGGATTGTGTTTTTAGTAAGACCCGCTCTCGCGTTTCCATATTATAGTCAAATATCTGAGAGGGCGTCGTCGGCGAAGAATAGCTTATGCGGAGCCACGGCGTGTTATACTCGAACCCGCCAACGAGGCCCAAAGAATAGGCACTTTCTGACATTGCAATCTCGTGTTCTTGCCCCGTGCGCATATCGCGAATGATGATACGGGGCAGGGCATTTTCCCTGACAAGTCGTACAAGAAAGTTCTTATAGGTTTCAAGCCCAATAATAAAAACGCCGTCTTGAGGCGCAATGAAGGGGTCCCATTCTGTTTGGGACAGCACGTCACGCGGCGTTCGCATAATTTGAAAATCAGTCGCGCCGTTTTTATTCGTCAAAATATAGAAAAACGCACCGTGTTCATGCAGGCTATATTCAAGGCCGTCTTGTCGTACAGCAATGTTGGTTGGAGGCGTTAGAGGCATGTCGGCAGGAATAATATGTATTTCTGACGTCGTATGATTATGGGCGCTAATCTCAATATATGCGCCAGACTCGCTGTCAGAAATAGAGACGAAAAACCCCGGGTCTGTTTCTTTATAAATTAAATGGGGCTTTGCTTCAGGTTTGAAAATATCTTGGCAATAAACAGAGTCAGGTCTTTGGTTCTCATCTCGCTCCACCCAAAAAAGCGTCTTAGAATCGGACGACCATTCAACATGACCAGTGCTTTTGGTTATCCCAGTTTGGCGGGCGGGCCCGTTCATAGGCTTGATGAAAACCTCATAGGTTTCAGAGCCTTTTCTATCGATAGAATAGGCAAGCCATTGGTGGTCAGGACTGTGAGCGACAGAGCCGAGATCAAAATAGCCTTTGCTGTCTTGGGCGATGGCATCCGCATCTAAAATATCGATGACGGACAGGCCACTTGCATCGATATCGATTTTACGAATCTCTGACGACGTCTTATATTGTTTAAACACGCCGTGTTGGTCGCCTTTGCGATAGGCATGGCCATAGGCAAAGGGCCCGTCAAAAGTAGGGACCGAGCTTTCCTCTGGTTCTTGACGGCCTTTCATCTCTTCAAATATCGTAGACTTAAGGTCATCCAGCGGTGCAAGGACACTTTGCGTATAGCTGTTCTCCGCGACGAGGTGATCTCGTATTTCCTGCGAGAGCTTGGAAGGATCTTGCATAACGGCTTGCCAATTCTCATCCTTCAGCCATCCGTAATCATCAGAGCGCTCATAGCCGATTTGAGTCGTTTTTACGGGACGTTTTTGCGCGTGCGGAGCTTTTGAGGGCGAATGAGTGAATGGCATAATTTTGTTCCAGATAAGCGAAAAAGCCCGAAAGCCTCAAAAAAGTCGAAATTATCACGAATTTATAGTGATTTCGTGGTTAAGATTGATTAACGGGATAACGTTTTGTAAAGCAAGTTCTGTTAATTGGAAAAGATGCAACCTAATACTGCAATAGAGCTCACAGAAGCTGCGCCGCAAACGCCTGCCGCGTCATTGCCAAATGTGCGCCGTCAATTGGCAAAACGTTTGGCCGATGTGATCTGCATTCCAGCCAGCCAGCTCTCTCCGCAAGAGCGCCATATGGCTGGGGATATTCTGGTTGAACTCTTAAGAGACGCTGATGTCGAGCTTCGCGAAAGTGTCGCCAAGCGTTTGGTGATGTTGAACGAAGCGCCGCGAACAATTTTGGTTCTGCTGGCGAGAGACAAAATTGATGTCGCAAAACATGTTCTGGAAAAAAGTAAAAGCCTAACAGATTCAGATCTTATCCAAATTGCCCATAAAGTGTCCTCTAAACACCGTAAAGTTATGGCGCAGAGACGCAAAGTTTCGGACGCTGTTGTGGACGTTATTGTTGAGTTCTTAGAAGAAGAAGTCGTCGAGACCTTGCTTGCTAATAAAGGTGCTCATTTCTCAGAAACCGCCTTGCAACGCATTTTGAATGTCTCTCGAAACCATCAAGCCTATGTGACGCTTTTGATTAAGCGCGAAGAACTACGTCCTTCGCATGGCTTGACGATGTTTTGGTGGGCCAATGAAGCCAATAGACGTAAAATTTTGCATCGCTTTGCCGTGACACGGACTGTTTTGCAAGAATCGTGTTGGGACCTTTTCCCAAAGGCCGCCGCAGAAGGCTGGAACGATGCGGGTGTGCGTAAGGCCCTGCAATTTATTGAACGCCGTCAAAGAAATCGTGCCGCTATCGAACGCAGCGATTATGAAGGCCTTGAAGAAGCGATCGTGCGTGCAGAAACAGAAGGTGTCTCCCGACGATTTGTCGAAGAGTTCTCTTATATGGCAGGTATCAAACCTGCGACGGGCGCACAAATAATTACAGATAAAGGCGGCGAAGCGATTGCGATTTTGTGCAAGGCGCCGGGTTTGAAACGTGAGGATTTAGCGCGTTTGTGGACGGCCCTGAAACGCCCAACGCACGACGAGGAAGGAAATGATCACCCGAATTTCCAACGTGTGATGCGGGTTTATGATTCGACCTCAACGGATAAAGCGCAAACTGTACTTCGGTATTGGAACTGGTCTTTGACGGCGTCTCTGAATGCGGATGTGCTGCGATATATTCGCGACGGCATTATTCCGAAAGAAGAGAAGTTTGGGGCTGCCGCAATTTCAGCCGCACTTGTATTTGGCAATAAGTACCAGACAGATGAATAGACGCTGCACCTCTAATTAGAGTTGAATTAAGGCCTCCTTTCGGGGGTTTTATTTATTGGCAGCATGTCTTTTAGGGCATAAAAGCGCCCAAAAAATATCTAAACTAAAATTACCCCAAGAAAATAAGGCTTAGGCTTTGTCAATGCCTTTGAACCCCGCTAAGACACACAATAAGGCTCGTCTTGAATAAGAGTCGTGAATAAGTTTGAAGGGATTGATGTGGTGCGCTCAGCCGTATTTCTATTTATTGCGCTCGGTCTATATTGGATTGGGTTGTCAGGCTATTTCACGCCATTGCTTCTGATCCTTGGACTTACCTCAGTCCTGCTTGTTATTTATATGTGCAAGCGAATGAACATACTCGACGGCGAAACTGCGCCGTATCTATATGTTCCCAAAACACTGTTTTATTTCACCTGGCTTGGAAAAGAGATCGTCAAAGCAAATATTATTGTTGTGAAAGCGGTCTTAAAGCCTGACTTGGTCGTCTCCCCAACACTTGTAAAAATACCTGTCGGTCAGAAGACTGATTTGGGACGTTCTATGTTTGCCAATTCGATTACCCTGACGCCGGGTACTGTGAGTGTGGATTTTGACGATGACCACATCCTTGTCCATGCCTTAACCAAAGATCTGGCCAATGCTGAGGACTTTGTTGAGATGTCAGTGCGGGCAGGGGCGTCCGTCGGCGACACAATAGCTTCGGCTCAGAAAAAGGACGAGTAGATGTTTGGTATCGGCATGGCCTATTTTAATTTGGGCGTCGCATTTCTTATCTTGATCAGCATGGCCCTTATGCTTGGTCGATTATTTTTAGGCCCGACGCTTTATGATCGCCTGCTTGCTGTGAACTCATTTGGTACGAAAACAGTTCTGTTCTTATGCGTTTTTTGTTTTGTAATCGACCGTCCAGACGGTGTCGATATTGCTATTCTTTACGCTTTGATGAACTTTATTGCGACTATCGCTGTTTTGAAATTCTTCCGATATCAATCGCTAGACACGCCGCTTAATGCGGTAAAGTTTGAGAATATTGGAAAATCATCCGCGTCTGTTAAGAACGGGGAGGTCTAGAATGGCTCTGTTTTTTATTCTTCTTGCGGCAGATATTCACGCGGCGCAAGCGGGTCTTGATATCATTACAATCATACGAATGGTCGTGTCCGCGATTTCTATTCTTATTGGATTGATATTTGTATTTTCTGGAACTTTGGGCGTTTTACGTCTGCCCGATTTTTACACGCGTATTCACGCGGCAGGTCTGACGGACACGCTGGGTGTTGAATTGATCTTATTTGGCCTCATCGTGCAGTCAGGGTTTTCTCAAATGAGCCTAAAGCTTTTGATGGTGTCGTTTTTCCTCTTTCTCACAAGTCCGACCGCGACACATGCTGTGGCAAATGCCGCTTATAAGGCGGGGCTAAAACCCAAGACTGGGAAATACGTCGCACCGACGACAGAAGATTTGATAAGCGGGAAAGTTAAATAATGCCCTCTACACTTATCCTAGATATTGGCCTTTTGGCTATTTTGGTTATTGTCGCATTGATGATTGTGCGTATGCGCTCGCTCTTTGCGATTGTCATGTTGCAAGGCGTTTATAGCCTTGTCTCTGCTGCGTGGTTTGTATCCCTCGACGCCGTAGATGTCGCGTTTACAGAAGCGGCCGTCGGCGCAGGCGTCTCGACCGTCCTTATGTTATCGGCCATGTTGCTTGCAGATCGCGAGTCAAAACCTGTGCCGCTGTCTAATCATTTTGCGCCGCTCTTTATCGTGATCGTGGCGGGCGCAGCTATGTTCTATGCCGTTGGGGATATGCCGGCTTACGGCGACGCGAATAGCCCTGCGAACACGCATGTCGGCATGGATTATATTGCCATGACAGAAGCGGATATTCATATTCCCAATGTGGTAACGGCCGTTTTGGGTAGTTATCGCGGGTTTGATACATTTGGTGAGGCTGTCGTGATTTTCGCGGCAGGTCTTGGTGTGCTTTTATTACTCGGCCTAAACGGCAATGCGGGTCGGTGGCAAGCTGTGCCAAATGGCATGAATTTAACGCCTTCCGAAGCCCCTCCTGGTGTGCCGCAAGCGCCACCAGAAAAGACAGCGGTTAAGCGCAAAAAATCGACACCTAAGAAGACATCAAAGCGTGTTGTGAAACCAAAACCGAAACAAGCGAAAGGGGGTTCGTCATGAACCAACATCTTCTTTTGCGGGTCGTTTCAAAGTTTTTGATTCCACTGATCGCGCTTTATGCATTTTATGTTCAGTTTCACGGCGATTTTGGCCCAGGCGGCGGGTTCCAAGCGGGCGTTATTCTCGCGGCTTCTGTCATTCTATATGCGCTTATTTTTGGCTTGGACGAAGCGAAGCGTGCTGTGCCGCCCAGTGCCGTCCGCATTTTAATGACATTAGGCATTTTGGTCTACGGCGGAACGGGCGTTTTGACTTGGATACTTGGCGGTGAATTTTTGAATTACGGCGCACTTAATCACCACGACCCGTCCCATGGTCAACATTGGGGCATTTTGGCGATTGAACTGGGTGTCTTGATTACAGTCGCCAGTGTCATGCTTGCGATTTTTTATGCCTTTGGCAGTCGTCAGCCTGAATTGAAAGACGAGGATTGGTAATGTTTTCGGCTATTTTTGAAAATTATAATTATTACGTCGTCATTATCTTGATGATGACAGGGCTTTACGTTGTGTTCTCTTCGCGCAACCTGATTAAAAAATTATCAGGCCTGAGCGTTTTTCAAACGTCCGTGTTTTTGCTTTATATCACAATTGGTAAGGTCGAAGGTGGGCAGCCGCCAATTTTGGTGGATGGGCATGCATCTGTTGAAAATAGTACGGTCAAGCTTGCCGCCGCTGGCGAAGCGGCTGTTGGGCATGCCGGGCAAAGTGATGTTCTTTATTCCAATCCATTGCCGCATGTTTTGATCCTTACCGCGATTGTGGTCGGGGTTGCGACACTTGCGATTGGTCTCGCACTTGTCGTGAGGATCCGCGAGACATATGGCACGATTGAAGAGGATGAATTGGCTATGCTAGACTATAGCTATAATCTTGAGGGAATAGACGCGTAATGTCACTCATCTCCCTTTTCCCTGAATGGATGCTGACGCACGGCGCGGCGCTCCTTGTTGTTGTGCCGCTGATTGCAGGCGCGATTGCGGCGATTTTGCCCAAACGCCAATTTGCGGCGGCGCTCACGCTTTGTGTGACCTTTGTCTGTATGCTGACCTCGCTCTTGCTTGTTTTGCAAGTCATGGACGGGCAGGTCATCAATTACGCCCTTGGCGGATGGGAGGCACCGCATGGTATCGCCTATGTCGTCGACGGATTAAACGCGCCTGTATTGTTTTTGATAAGTGCTATCGGGTTTTTGGTGGCGCTTTATGGCATGCCGACCATTATTGCCGAAGTCGAACCTAAGAAACGCGCGCCGTTTTACGCGGCCTTTATGGTCTGTCTGGCAGGCCTGCTGGGTATGGTTGTCACGGGCGACGCGTTTAACGTCTTTGTTTTCCTCGAAGTGTCCTCTATTTCCACCTATAGCCTTGTGGCTATGGGCGCGAGCCGTGACCGTCGCGCGCTGACGGCGGCGTATAATTATCTGATTATGGGCAGTATTGGCGCGACCTTCTTTGTGATCGGACTGGGTTTCCTTTATATGGAAACGGGCACGCTCAATATGGCGGATATGGCCAATATCTTGCGGGATATGGAGGGCGGTAGTCGCGTGTCCCAAGTCGCCTTTGGGTTTATTATTGTAGGTCTCGGCCTTAAGCTTGCGATGTTCCCTCTGCACACATGGTTGCCGGGCGCATATGCACATTCGCCAACAATGGTTACAGTCTTCCTTGCGTCAACTGCGACGAAAGCTGCGCTTTATCTTCTGCTTCGGTTTGTGTTCACTGTCTTTGATGTGAGCTTTGATTACGTCTTTGATGTCGAAATTTACCTATTGGCAGGTTTAGGGATGGTGGGCATGATTATGGGCTCTTTATCCGCGATATTTCAAACAGATGTACGTCGGGTCTTAGCTTATTCTTCTGTGGCCCAAGTTGGCTATATGTTGCTCGGTGTTGGCCTTGGGACAGCGGCAGGCCTGACGGCGGGGTATCTCCATTTAGTGAACCACGCCGTAATTAAGGGCGCACTCTTTATGGCGCTGGGCGCGTTTTGGTATCGTTACGGGATTACCCGCGCGAGTGACTTTAACGGGCTTGCGAAAACAATGCCTTGGACGATGGGCGCATTTACACTTGGCGGTTTGTCCTTGATCGGCGTTCCTTTTACTGCAGGCTTCACGTCTAAGTTTAGACTTGTCGAAGCGGCCTTTCTCAAAGGATGGTGGTGGGCCGTTATCGTTGTTGTCATCAGCTCTGTCTTAGCAATCATCTATATTGGACGGCTTGTACTCGCGGCCTATTTCCAGTCACCGCCAGAAATCAATGGTAAGCTCGTGGCTAAAAATGAAGCGCCTTTGCTTATGCTTATCCCGATGTGGTTCCTTGTATGTCTGTCCATCGCGATTGGGGTAAATGCTGATATTATAGTCAGTCTTTCCGAAGGGGCGGCGAATGTCTTACTTCCACAAATTTCAGGCGCGAACCCATGACCTATACCGCTGAAATGGCTCTAGCTCTTGCGATGTTGATCCCCCTGATCGCCGCACCGCTCATTTTATTGTGTCGTAAAATTCCTGATATACGCGAAGGCGTGACATTGATTGCGTCCGTTTTGCTCCTCATCAATGTTGCCAATTTGGTTGTCACTGTGGCGGGCGGCGCGCGTCCGATGCTTTTGCTTGGCACATTTGCGGGAGAGTTCGAGGTTAAACTTACGCTCGAGCCGCTTGGGGCGATCTTTATGGCGATCGCAAGTTCGCTCTGGGTAGTAAACTCACTGTTCTCTGTTGGATATATGCGAGGCAATAAAGAGAAAAACCAAACTCGGTTTTACGCATTTGTGGCGATTGCGATTTCTGCGGCTATGGGTATCGCAGCTGCGGGTAATTTAATTACATTATTTATATTCTACGAAGCCCTGACGCTCTCGACCTTCCCGCTTGTCACCCATAAAGGCGATGCCAAAGCCAAACGCGGCGGCACAATATATGCTCTGATTTTAATGGGCACGTCCTTGGCTCTGTTTTTGCCGGCCATTATCGGGACGCATGTTATCGCAGGGACAACAGATTTCCGTGTCGGAGGGGTGTTCCCCGAGGGTACGAGTTTAGTTGCGACGAGTGTACTGCTCTTCTTATTTGCCTTTGGTATTGGCAAAGCGGCCCTAATGCCCGTCCATCCTTGGCTACCAAATGCAATGGTGGCCCCGACACCTGTCTCGGCTTTGCTCCATGCTGTCGCCGTGGTTAAGGCGGGTGTGTTTTCAATTTTGAAAATTGTTATATTTACATTTGGCCCCGCTGTAACCGCGCAAACACCTATGAGTACTGTACTCTGCTGGATTGCTGCAATCTCTATCGTTGTGGCGTCTGTGGTTGCGCTTCGCCAAGATAATCTAAAAGCGCGTCTGGCCTATTCGACGGTCAGTCAACTTTCATATGTGACGCTCGGTGCTATGCTCGCTGCACCTGCCGCGCTTATCGGCGCCGGACTACAAATCGTTATGCATGCCTGGGGCAAGATTACGCTCTTTATGTGCGCCGGCGCGATTTATACAGTCGCGCATAGAACGAATATTAGTAAGCTTGACGGGCTCGGGCGCTCTATGCCGTGGGTGTTTGGCGCGTTTCTCGTCGGGAGCTTGTCTATCATAGGTATCCCTCCGCTTGGTGGGTCTTGGCCTAAATATTTCTTGATGGTTGGTGCAATTGATAGCGGTAAAGCAATCTTGCTTGCGGCTTTGATCATGTCCTCGATTTTGAACGTGATTTATTTAACGCCAATCGCAATTCGAGGATTCCTCAAGCCGCCACAAAATCCTGAAAAGGATGTAGAAATTCGCGCGATTGCGAAGGCTCACCCTTGGGTGATCATACCGCCCGTTATTACAGCGACAGGTGCGTTGATACTCTTTTTCTTTGCAGGTCCGATTACCGACTTTTTGACACCCGTCTTGCCCCTCGGCTCATTTTAAAACTGGATTATATTTATTATGGCCAAAAAACCTGTAAAAAACTCCACTTCACCAAAGGCGAAATTGGCGAAAGAGCGCGCAGAGTCGCACCCTTTATCCGTTCCGTTTCTTTGGCTTGGGAAAAAATCTGTCCAAGATAATTTTATATTTGTCCCGCTTGCGGGTTTGATCATCACGATCGCCTTGGGATTAGTGTTTCCTCCAGAGCATAAAGCGCCTTGGGATTTCTTTGGATCTTGGGCTGTGATTGGTTTTTGTGCCTATAGCGTTGTTGTTCTAAGCGCAGAGCCCTTGTTTAAATTGCTCGCACGCAAAGAAGATTATTACGGGGAGGGCAATGATCATGGCTGAGCTGCTTTTACAAATTAACCCCGGCTTTTATTTTATTCTGGCGGGCATAATCTGCGCTATTTTGCCTCTAAATGTTGTTCGAAAGACGCTCTTAGTCTTAACGCCCGTTTTTGCCGCTTTTATGATTTTTCAAATTTACGGAACGCAGGAGGTTATCTCTGGCCTTATAACGGTTGGCCCTGTTGATCTGATTACACTTCGTATTGATCGTCTCAGTATGATTTGGGGTTATGTATTCTGTCTGGCTGGCGTTTTAAACGGGATTTACGGATTTCATGAGCGGTGTCGCATAACGGATAGTTCTGCGCTCATCTATATGGGGGCTGCAATTTGCGGCGTCTTTGTGGGTGACTTAATTTCCCTTTTTATGTTTTGGGAACTTGCGGCTTTGTCGTCTGTCTTCTTGGTCTGGAAAGGCGGAGAAGGCGCGTATAATGCAGGTATTCGTTATCTGGCGATACATGTGCTGTCTGGCGTCCTGCTCCTTGCGGGCGCTGTGATCTACGGTCAATCTAATGGCGGCGATTACACATTTGGCAATATCGGGCTTGACGCGCCGGGGGGGTTACTCATTCTAATTGCCATGGGCATCAAGTGTGGGTTCCCGCTCATGCATAATTGGATGCAAGATTCCTATGCTAAGTCGAGTATTACGGGCACCGTTATATTGTCTGCCTTTACCACTAAATTGGCAATTTATGCGCTTGCGCGCGGATATGCAGGTACAGAAGCGTTGATTTATATTGGCGCCGTTATGACTGTCTTTCCCGTTTTCTTTGCCGCAATTGAAAACGATCTTCGCAAAGTTCTCGCCTATAGTTTGAATAACCAATTAGGCTTTATGGTCTGCGGAATTGGTATCGGAACGCCTTTGGCGATGAACGGTGTCTCGGGCCAAGTTGTCACCCATGTGATCTTTAAAGGGCTTTTATTTATGAGCATGGGCGCGGTTATGTACCGTGTTGGCACTGCCAAGGCCTCAGAGCTCGGCGGATTGTTCAGATCTATGCCGTATACAACCGTGTTTTGTTTGACCGGCGCAGGCTCGATTACAGCGTTTCCAATGCTTGCGGCCTTTGTGACAAAATCTATGATCCTCTCAGCGGCACTCTATTCTGCTGAATATTCGAATGCGATTCAGGATTGGGTTGTTTTGGCGATGCTCCTGTTTGCCTCTGCGGGTGTGATGGAACATTCCGGTATTAAGGTGCCGTATTTTACATTCTTTGCCCATGATAGTGGCAAGCGTGTCGAAGAAGCGCCTTGGAATATGTTAGTCGCAATGGGACTGGCGTCATTGCTTTGTATTTTCTTTGCGTGGCCTTGGGGCGGGTATCAGTTCCTCTACAGCCTTCTGCCATATGATGTGAAATATAGCCCCTATACGGGCGATCATGTTGTGTTCCAGCTCCAGCTGCTCTTTGCGGCTATCCTCGCCTTTGCGTTATTGAAGCGCATTGGGGTCTATCCTGCTGAGCGCCGCGCGGAAATCCTCGACTTTGATTGGACCTATCGCAAGCTTGGCCTAAACGTCGCGCTATGGATATCTGAGATGTGGACGCGTCTGGGTGTGAACTCCAGTCACCTCACGCAGAAACTTATCAAAGGGACGGGTCAAAAGCTCTATCATATCTTTAGCCCTGCGGGCGCGATGAGCCAGTCTGCTCCAAGTGGGTTTGCGGCCGCACTAACGGCGGGTCTCTTGGTTGTGACACTTATCTTTATCTATATAGGCGCGTCTTGAACGGCGTAGACACTGTCGATAAGGTATTCCTGTTGGGGTTAACCCGCGACATTGTCACCGCCTATATTACGCATAATGCGTTAAACTCTGGCGATCTTCCTGCCTTAATAAATGAAGTTTACGCCGCGCTGGAAGAGGCCCCTATGAGCGATGCTGATGTGGCCGAGCCTGTTAATTTAGTGCCAGCAGTGGCTATTGGGGATTCTGTGACAGAAGACCATATTATCTGTCTCGAAGACGGGCTTTCGTTTAAGTCTTTGAAACGCCATATCCGGTCTAAGTATAAAATGACACCAGAAGCGTATCGTGAGAAATGGCAGCTCCCTGATGATTATCCAATGGTTGCCCCAAATTACGCAAAAGAACGCTCTCGGATTGCCAAAAAAACGGGGCTTGGGCGAAAGCAAAACCAGCTATAGGCCTCAGCCGTGCCGCAGAATGATTCCGCGTTTTCCAACCGAATCGGAACCGTAACAAAAAAAGCGCATAATGCGGCGCGTAGACTCAGTTTATGGTTAACAAAGTCTTGATGAAATTAACGAACGTGCCGATTCTTTTCTTGGGATAAGGGAATAAAGGGTACGACAATGCTTAAGGGGAACGCGCTACGCCATCAAATGGTGTTGCCAGAACAGAAAAAAGTTTACGATTATTGGCGTTCAAAATGTAGAAATGGGCGCTTCCCATCACGGTCTGATATTTCGCCAACTGACCTCGTCCCGTTTCTACCGATGATTTCTTTGATCGAGACGGATGCAAATATACCTGATAATCGGTTTAAAGTCCGACTTGCAGGCACTGGATTTTGGTCTCACTACGGCGAAGAAATCACAGGACGTTATATTGACCAATTGCCCATTGGCGAACGCTGCGAATATTGGGACAGAGTTTTAAATCAAGTTGTCATAGGTCGAAAACCAACGGCTGGCGTAACCCGTCCAGGGACGCCCAATGGTGCGCATATGGCCCAGTTTTGGATTCGCCTTCCGCTTTCGGAAAACGGGGATGATATTAATTTGATCCTCGGATTTGACCAATTTGTTAAAGTTTCCGAAATCGAAAAAACTAATCAGGATTCTGAGAAAATATTCGCTTAGATCAAAGACTTGTACACTAAATCTTAAGAATCATAAAAAACAACCTTAAGTTTAATCCCTAAACAATAGGAAAATAATCCTCTCTCTGTTACGGTCATGTAAAGTGACCTAAACGTAATGAGGATGATATGATTTTAAATGCCAATAAGAAAACTGACGAGGTGCGTGCCCAACTTATAATCGTGGCCGTCGCGTTAGAATTTGGAATTCCCCACACTGAAATTTTGACACGGACTAAGGGAACATCTCGTGTGGCTTTTGGCCGACAAGTCGGAATGTATCTTTTGAATGTGGTTTACAATGTCAATGTAACGCGTGTTGGGCGCGCCTTTAACCGAGATCGAAGTACGGCGAGCCATGCCTGCCGTGTCATTGAAGAAATGCGCGAAGACCCTGTATTGGATAGAAAAATACAGGCCCTTGAAAGCTTTCTAAAAATGGCACCTTATCCTGAAATCCATACCGATTGCGGGTCCGACGCATGAATATTCAGCCAATCCTAAAGCGTCTTTCTGCAGAAAGTGCTGTCATTTTTCCAACGGCATTTTCGGGGGCCTATGCTGCATATCCAAACGGCGATCGTCGGCGCCGTCCGATATGTTGGTTAGAAATGGCGCAATTTAAAGCCATCCAAAAAGAAGGCGTCTTACGGCCTGAGGGGAAGGGGTTTCGCATTCAAGAAAGCGCGGTTCGGAAATATCAATCGCGTCTAAATCGCCTGCACCCGATTGATCACATGCAAACCGAGCAAAGATCGCACCACAGAGCTTTGGAAGAAAAGGAGCAATTTGTATATGATGACAGCCTTCGGACGGTTCAGGTAAATACGCGGATTACACCGCTACGGGCTTTGTCAAAACCACGGCGCGGCCATGCCAGAAAGACGCTCAGTGCTGCAGAAGTTGAAGCTGGAGAGCGCTTTGCCAAAGACTATGAATTTGCAAATATGGGCGCGATGAAAACGCAAAATTACGAGTGCATTGGACAAAGCAGCGGGTTCCGCCTCGAGGCATCTGATTTACCTGATAGTCGGCTAGATGCGCGCAACCGCGTCATGGGGGCGATGAAGGTAATGGGGCCAGGGCTTGACCGTGTCGTCACTTCGGTATGCGTGAATGAGTTGACGCTAGAACGATTAGAGCGGACGGAAAAGTGGATGAAGGATGCGGGGTTTACGGTACTTAAACTGGGGCTAGAGCGGCTCGTAGATTATTACGGGACTGAAGTTGGGCAAAAGAAAATGACGCATTAGCGGGAAGCGAAGTTTTTATTAACCCGCGGCTGCAAGCGTTTTAATACGCTCAATCATCGCGCGAAGCCCGTTAGAGCGTTGAGGCGAGAGGTGCTCATCCAAGCCGAGCAATGACAGGATTTTTGTCTCGTCAAGGGCAAGTATTTCAGCCGCCGTGCGATTTGAGAATATTTCAATTACGACAGCCACAAGGCCTTTAACAATATGAGCGTCGCTATCCCCTCGAAAGGATAAAATAGCAGGGGACGTATCGCTGACCTCTGTCACCAGCCAGACTTGGCTGACGCATCCTTTGACTTTGGTATGTTCATTGCGTTCTGTCGTCGTCAGAGCGGGCAGGGATTTCCCCATATCGATGACATGCATGTAGCGGTCTTCCCAATCGCTTAGAAATTCGAAATCATCGATTAGGTTTTGTATCGTCTCGGGATATGTCATGTCATCTACCTTTACGAGCTTCACATAGGGCGCATGTTAAAACTTATCAATGTTTTGCCTTACTTTTGTACGTTTTAAACTTTAAAATTAGTGATTTACATCAGGGAATGAGACTAAAATAAGGGACGCGATTAATGTGCTCTTCTTTACGCTTTAAGAGGGAAAAGCCTCGCTTTTCTTGGTTGAATTTCATCAAATATAAAAGAGTGCCGTCATGAACGGCAAATTGTAAAAAAGCAGGAACGAACATCCAAAATTTGGGCAAGCATAAAGGTCTTATAACGGCCACATTGATATGGTGTGTTGCGATAGCGGCAGGCCTTCTTGGCGCTTTCTTTCGGGGGCTAGATCTCTTAACCGTTCTTCCGTTTACCGTCGGCTTGCTCTTTCCTGCGGTCGTGACGCTATTATTGTTTCCTGTGATTCACAAAGATTGGGCGCAAAACCTTGTTATCTTTAGCTGGCTTGCGACTGCCATTGCCGCCTGTATTGGCCTGACATTTATACCCTTTGTGGCCTTGTTTTTAACTGTGCCTGCGATTGCGGCCTTGTTTCAAAAAGAAAAAGTGATTGAGGCCATGTTGTTTGCGGCAGTTTTCGCAGCCTTGGTCTTTTTCCTAGATGCGAAAGGTTATATTCCTGCGTCTCTCGTCAGCGCGTCCCAATTGCAATGGGTCCAAAATACGAGTCTTTTGGCACTGGCGTTTTTGCTTATCGCCTCTATGTACGGTGCGGCACGATCGGGTGAACCTGTTGTCATTGTCAAACGCGTTAGCGAATCTGGGGCTGAGAAAGCTCTTTTGCAAGCCATCCCAGGCGCGACGCTTAGGATTTCTCCAAAGGATAATATCGTTTATTCTACAACACGCTCGCTTGATGTATTTGGTGTATCAAATGTCATCGGGACTGTTTCGACAGAGTTCCTTTTTGAAGAAGACCCTTCCGCTAATGCGCATTTAAAAAGACTGATTGATCGGGCGCGAATATCCCCGTCTGGCATAACCGATATTATACCTGTCAGGTCTGATCTGGATAAGTTACGCAAGATCGAAGTGACGGTCAGCCCGCTTTCAGATAAAAATATAGGTCTTTATGCGATTGATGTAACAGAGCGCGAAGAGACATATTCGCGCCTGCAGTCAGGTGTTGAAAACGCGTATCAGGACGCGTCGGGAAAAACGCTATTTTTTGCGGGTGTCAGTCATGAATTACGCACGCCATTAAATGCGATTATCGGATTTTCAGATATGATGCGCTCTCGCTTGTTTGGGCCTCTACCAAGTAAATACGCCGAATATGCCGATCTTATTCACAATAGCGGACAACATATGTTGGATTTGATTGGTGATGTCTTAGACATGACCAAAGTCGATGCTGGCAAGTACGGACTCCATTACAGCAGTTTTGATATTGCGGATGTCATTCGAAGCACAATGAAAATGATCCGACCTATGGCGGATGATGCGGATGTGACGTTAGACGCAGAAATAGAAACACAGTCGGATTTAATCGTAAAAGCTGACCGTAAGGCTATACGCCAAATTTTGCTCAATCTGATCAGTAACGGTATTAAGTTTACGCCTAAGGGCGGCCGTGTTGTTGTTGGCGCTAAAATGGTTGGCGGCACTCTAAACTTAATGGTGTCTGATAATGGTGTCGGTATGAGCACGGATGATTTAAAGATTATCGGAACGCCCTTTTCACAAGGGGCAAGTGCGCAATTGTCTGATGAACGTGGGAGCGGCCTTGGTCTCTCGCTCGTGAAATCCTTAGTTGAATTACATGAGGGTCGGGTGTCATTTGCGAGCCAGCCCGATGCGGGCACAACTGTTGATATTTATATTCCGCTTAAACCCGAACATGACGATATCTAAAAATTAGACCAAACCTTTTAAAAAGGCCTGGTCTATTAAGTTTTAATAATATCGATGAGGGCGGTTTAATCTTCACGCCACAAAGTTCTATTTCATCTCTTAATTATGCTTACTAAGTCTGGACGTCGGACTTGCGAGACCCAATAAAATATAAGACAGAATAAAGGCAAGGATAAGGATAAGCCCCGGCTGAGCCGATGCCTTATTCATCCAGACCCTAAAAGGCTGCGTGGCTTGGCTCGGTATGCTTGCTGAAACGTTTCTCTTCATCACGGCAATTCTATTCGCAATATTAAATTTCGTTTGCTGCCACTCTCTCTTGAAAGATGTTTTTGACGTCATGCCTTCAAATCTTTTTTGAGAGTTTCCAAGAGATTCGCGCATATTGCCGACTTTTGTTTCAAGCGTACTATTTATAGATCCTCGCAGGCGCGGCATTGGGGCCGTTGCTGTTTGGATAATGGCCGTCGTCTCCGGGGCATTATATTTCGGTCGCAAGGTCTTATTGCTCCGGTCTGGGGCAATGTAAGGCGTGTGGACTGACGGCGTAGCCGGTTGGGCTTTGACCGTTGCAGCGGGCGAAATGTCGACAGTTTTAACTGCACTAGGGTGTTTTGCATTCTCAAAACGGTTGGATAAGTTGAACGCAAAATCAGAGGCGTTTTCAGAAAGACTTGTCCATGCGCGTCCGACATGGGCGATCCAGACATGCCCCGTAGGACGCGTATCCATTAGGTTCGGCGCGTCAAAACCTGGAACGGGATTGGCAATTTGCACGGTCATGACATCATTTCTGTTCCACCGCGCCACACTGCCAGTTAAGGCGTTCCAATGATCTATCTCGACTAAATTGTTTGCAGCTGTTGAGAACGAACTTCCTGGAGCCGTTGAAATCACGCCATTAAGAACGCCCATAGAATTTGGCGCCGCATACAGACCAATCAGGCCACCTTTTGTCATTTTCTGAGTTTGGCTTCCAGAAAATTGACGCGCCGCATATTGGGTGAGGACATCTCTTTCATTTGCACTCGCAAATCTTGCGAGCTCAGCCGTTTGAATATTACGTCTCTGACCTGAATTACGCCCTTTTAACGCGGCGGTTAAGCTACGGGGTGCACCCGCTAAAAGGGGTTTGACCGCGTGGGTTTTAGGGCCAATGGCAAGAATATTTTTTCCTGACGCTGAATACAGTGCAGAGTCTCTCGTTAAGCGCGCATAGTCCGCATTCACAAGGCTCGTGCCGGATATACGTGCAATATGAGCAAGGACTTTAAAGCTAGCTTCCATATCCGATGCTGTTCTGGCTGTAAGGGCAATTTGTGTATTCTGACCTGAAAGTGTCGAGAACGGCGCGCCGTTTGCCGCAAATCTGCTCAGCTCTGTCACGGGCGACGGACGAGAATTTGTGATCTCAATCCGTGCATTGTCTTCAATGAAGAGGCCGGGCGTTAGCTCTTTATATCCGCACGGGTCTTGTGTAATTGGTGACAGACTCGGTTCAACCGTCAAAATGTTTCCAACAGATTTTAAAGCCTGTGAATGTAGGTCCACTGTAAGGGTCTTTTTAATAACATCGAGTTGGGGTTGGGCGATCGGCGCGCCGTTTAACTTGATAGTGACATTAGAGTTCGCGGAAATATCCGCCGTTTTCAATAATGGCAGCGTCAGGGTCGCCTGAGTGCTCGTGGGATCCGTAATATCAAATTTAAACGCTTTTTCAGATGGCCCCCAGCTGTCAGAAAAAGATGTGTTTCCAAGGTGCGCGAGCTCTGTATGTGACCCCAAAATATTCTTATCTGACGCAAAAGAATTTTGTAGCGTAAACTCACCCTGTCCAACCATAGCGCGCCGTGTTTCGGGCAGGTGATAGGTCCCAAATGCTTTCATCATATCCATGACTTCCGCCTCTGTATCACCTGTAATCACAAGGCGAGCAGAGCGGCCTTCATGCATATAGAGGCGCGGGCCAGAGCTTTTTAAAATGGCAGGGTCTGTGACGATGCCTTCAAGTTCAAAACGAGTTCCGACGATGACATCAAGGTCGGCGCGTCTCTTGTTTATGCGAAAATCAGGTATGCTGGGGGTGCGTAGGGCAATCGCTTGCGCGGCGAGAGCTTTGAGAGTGAGGGCATTACTGCCTTTGGTAATCAAGGCGACAGATTTTGGTGTGAAATCAGGGTGTTTTAAGATCGTTTTTAAATCACGGATTTGGTAATCTCGAATTTTGCGGCGAGCTTTTACAACCACAAAGCTGTTTTTAAGGTTGATATCCCATGCGCCGTGGCTTTCTGACATACAGGCGTAACCGGGAGGCTTTGGCAGTGAGATATTAATCTGGTTTGTACCCGTTCTGAAATGGCCAGAATTAAGCTTGATACGGGCGTCAAACCCGTAACCGCCCGGATTAAGGGGCACAATTTTTGAATTATTAAATTTGATGAAAACAGGCGCATGTTTTCCCATATTGCCTTCGGGGGTCCCTGAAACCATAAGCTCAATACTGTCGATCCAGTGACTTTCAGGAATTTTAAACGAGAGCGTCCGTTCGGTATTGCGCCAATCCAACCGTGTGGACGGTGCTGTTTTATCCGCTGTCTCGTCTGTATTGAAATGGACTTTATAGACGTGTGTGCTGGACTGTGCTGCGGACCGAGTATGCGACGTGGCTGCGAGGGCCGTAGAAGGCGAAAAGGTTATCGCGGGTGCAAAACATAATCCTGCGAGTACAAACGGCGAAATTGCAGAATTTTTCAATAATTTACTGTAAGGACCAGTATTTGAGTGCTTATATTGAGACATTCTGGCCCGCCATTTGGTTAAGTTAGTCTTAACTGAGCAAAATGAATGCCAACTTCGCGGGAGACGGGAATTTAGATTAAGAAAGCATCATGTAAATGTGTGAGCTTACAATCTCTTCGGAATTGAATATAAAATACTGGTGTGGATATTAAAAAGATAAGTTATGAGCGTGCCTGATTTGAAACCTCGCATATGGATCCCCGCTCTTATTCGTCGGGCAGAGGTTTCGGGCGCTTATGGCATGATTGTCCGCAAGGGCGATCCTGACGGCGGTAGCGCCCTTATTATGGTGCGCGATCAAACGGGACTCTCGACCCTGTATCGTCCTGTTCGCAATATGGACGGCGCGCGGGTCTGGTGGCCAAAAGGCCCCTGTTCAGAATCTGACCTTAATCGGTATATAAAAAGTCGAGTAGAAGATGATCCTGATATTTGGGTGGTAGAGATTGAAGATAAGCAGGGCCGACATTTCCTAGTGGAGCCAATCGAGGCTGACTCTGCCCAAAAGGGTTAAGTCAAAACATTTTGAGTTTAATAGGAAACAGAAATTAGGCTTTATTCATTTATGTTCTGATATACTCACATATCTAAATAATCGCAAATTGCGCTATAATCACACTATATATGCAAAACCTTCACACTTGCAGTTCCTCGCGCGGCGCATTATGCCAAGCTGAGTTAAATAACCCCGTATTTTAATCTGGATATTCCATGGCCCTGCCGTCTTCCGAAGCTTCGCGTCGTCGCGTATTCGCAATTATTTCACATCCCGATGCGGGTAAAACGACGCTGACAGAAAATATGTTGTTCTCGGCAGGGGCAATTCACAAGGCTGGACAAGTGGCGGCGCGCGGCGAAGCAAGGCGCACGCAGTCTGACTGGATGAAGATTGAGCAAGAGCGCGGGATTTCCGTGTCCTCCTCCGTCATGACGTTTGAGCATAAAGACTTGGTCTTTAACTTGCTCGACACACCGGGGCATGAAGATTTTAGTGAAGATACATATAGAACGCTAACGGCGGCAGATAGTGCGGTTATGGTGCTCGACGCGGCCAAAGGTATCGAGCCGCAAACTTTGAAACTGTTCGAAGTCTGCCGTTTGCGCGATATTCCGATCCTGACATTTATAAATAAATTTGACCGCGAAGCGCGTGACCCATTTGATACACTCGCCGAAATCCAAGATAAGCTCGCGCTTGACGTCGTGCCGATGCAATGGCCTTGCGCCTCGGGGCGTCGTTTTCGGGGTGTCGCGGATTTGCGCACAGATGAGTTTTTAGAATATTTAAAGCCAGATCAAGACGGCGATACCTCGCAAGGTGCGCGCCGTATTCCGCTTAACGGAAATTCAGTTGCGGACATTATTGACGATCCAGAGTTATTAGAGGCCTTCCGAGAAGAGGCGATGCTGGCTAAAGAATACGGCACATTTAATGAGCAGTCCTTTCGCGAAGGCCATATGACCCCGATCTATTTTGGGTCTGCTTTGCGCCGCTTTGGTGTGCGCGAACTTGTCGACGCTCTCGCAGAATTTGCACCGGGCCCGCAGACAGAGCGCGCAAAAAGGAACGGGGCAGATATTGAGATCAATCCCCTGGATAAAGAAGTCAGCGGGTTCGTATTTAAAGTTCAAGCCAATATGGATTTAAACCATCGTGACCGCGTTGCCTTTCTGCGCATGGCGTCTGGCGAATTTAAGCGCGGGATGAAATTAAAAACGGCCGAGAATAAAACAATCTCGGTTCACAACCCTATTTTGTTTTTTGCCCAAGACCGCGAACTTGCGGATAATGCCTATGCGGGCGATGTTATTGGTATTCCCAATCACGGTGTTTTACGCGTGGGCGATAGTCTCTCGGAAACTGGGAAAATTAAATTTGCGGGTATTCCGAATTTTGCGCCAGAAATTCTGCGTCGCGCGCGATTAAAAGATCCTTTGAAAGCCAAGCATCTTCGCAAAGCTTTAGAGAGCTTGGCCGAGGAGGGTGTCACGCAACTCTTTAAACCGACACTCGGGGCCGATATGATTGTGGGCGCGGTTGGTGCCTTGCAGATCGAGGTTATGGCAGAGCGTATAAAGACGGAATACGGCTTAGAAGTCACGTTTGAGATGCCGCCCTATCAAACCGCGCGGTGGATTGCGTCCGATAATGACACAGAACTCCAGGGTTTTATTGACCGGAACATGTCTACAATGGGCGAAGATGTTGACGGCGACCCCGTATTTTTAGCAAAATCAGCATGGGATGTCGGTTATGCCCAAGAAAAACACCCAAATATACGTTTTCTAAAGATAAAAGAACGAGTGTAAGACTTCGCGAGAGGCGAATTTGGCCCGTTACTTGCGAGAGCTATTCTACCAAGAATAGTCAAGGGGTGTACCGTGTTTCAACAATTTCTACCGGCAATTATAATGTTTCTTATAACGATTGGGTTCGCCTCAATCATGATTTCGCCTGCGAAAGCCTTTCCACGAAAGAACGAGCTTGCCAATTTCTATTGGAGTGGATGGTGGATGTTTTTGACATTGATCGCTGCACTATCTGGAGGAAGCAGTACATTGATGTTGCTTGGTTTTGACCCCTCACATTACATGACCCATGCGATTATGAGTGCGGCAATTGCGGCCTTTGTATGCTTTGTTGTATTTGGTTGGTTTCGTCTATCAGGCACAGCGATTATAAGTCTTGTACGTCGGTTCCGTCCAAAACCCTCATAAGATAATGAGGCGAGACTCGCCAAATTCCACAAGCTTAATTTAGCCTCTAAACGCGCGATTACTGACCTGCGAGTTGCGAAAGCGGATCTGATCTGTCTGGATTGACAGGTACAGATTGTACGGTTGAGATCGGTGCGTTCGGATCACTTATGTCAGATAAGCTCAAGCTTTTTGGCTGTTTCACATCATCATATAATGACCCAAACAAAGAAGATTGTGCCGCCTCAAGGTTTTGCGGGTAGGGCATAGGGGCCACTGGCCTGTTAATCTGAATTTGGGGCGCACTTTTTTGCGGGTTTACACTACGTGTGTCAGGTGCGGTTTGATAAGTACTGGCCTGCGGATATGGTCGCGTCTGCGCTTGCGATGAACTTTGGGCCTGTCTCTGGACATTTTGTGGACTGTAGGGGGATTGAACGCCGGGTTGCGGGGCTTGTCGCATCATTGCGCGGCTTTGAATATTACGCCCGTCCAAAGCATATTGAAGCTTGGGACGCGCGCCCACTGGTATTTGACCTTGTGGCATTTGACCTTGGAGCATTTGCCTATTCACAGCTTGGCCTTGTGGAAATTGTCTTTGGTTTTGCGTCGAAACTGGAACGGTTTGCATTCCGTCCAGATTATGGGACAGGCGAGGGGCGGTAGGTCTGGGCTGATACGGGTTTGACGGTGTCGGGGCCATTTGCGCGGGCCGAGTTTTGTACAAATTAGGCGCGCCCGTATGGGCCTGTCTTTGACGGGCCTGTTGCGCGGTTAAGCTCTCATTTGCAAAGCCTCTATTGGTATTATAACTCGTGACCGTTGGCGGAGTGCGGTTTGGTAACGGCGCGCGCACGACACGTCTGGGTGCGAGGACTTCCGTTCGTCCTTGCAATTGATGCTGTAGGCGGTTTTGGGCTAGGTGATTGTTTTGCGGTTCAGGTGAGCCGACGCGCACAGTGCGGGTTCCCGTTGAAACAAGTCTGGAAGAGGCTTGGCTGACAGAGCCTGTTCCGCTGACGCTCATCGGGCTTCTGACGGGGGCGGCGGATTGTGCATTAAATTCACATACACCCGTATCTTGTCTTGGATTGATCTTTACAAAATTCCAGCCTCTACAATCTCTGTCACTTTGGCACTGGGTTTCGCACAGGGCTGCGCTTTGCAAAGGGAGGCTTTGATATGGATTTCCGGGACGATATTGGCCTTGGTCAGCCGCGTGCGCAAAATTCATTGCAGGAAGCGTTGTAAATCCAATAAGCGTTGTGAGGCAAAGCTTTGTAATTCTCGACATAGTAAACAGGGTCCAAACGTGATTCGTTACGTCTGAGTGTGCCGTTTAGGTGTTAGCGTTTCGTTAACCGTAATATTGGGTCAGGCTCGCTGAGATTTACGGGGTCTCGAACGGTGCTGCAACGAGCATTGCCCAATATGTTCCGTAAGTTGTTGTGGGCTCAAACACTAATGCAATTCCAAAATCTGTGACATTGGGCTGCAAAAGGTTTTCGTTGTGACCCGGACTATCTTGCCAAGCCTGAAAGACTTTGTCCCAGCTTTTTTGACCTGTTGCGACGTTTTCTGCGGCGATTGAAAAATCATACCCCTTGCGTTGCACCCGGTCTGCATGGCTGGATCCATCTGTACCCGTATGAGAGGCAATGCCGTGAATTGCCAAGTCTTTGGCATGGACCTCAGAGGCTGCCACAAGTTTTGCGTTTAAGACAATAGGAGGAAGGCCGTGCTGCGCTCTGTAAGTATTTAAATCAGATGTCGCGACCAATAAGTCTAGGGGTTCAGGCGGCAATATTGGAAACGGTGTATTCGTCCCAAAACCATTATTTAAACGGCATTCCATAGAGTCGATTGTTATGTCTGCTTGGAAAATTGTTGTACCACGACATTTTGTATCTGCGCCGCACAGGGCGCGGCAATCGTCTGTGGTGCCGACCATAATAGTCTTATATGTCCCGTCATCGGGTTTTGGATCATAATCGGATGCGCCGTCAATGGCATATGAAGGGGCAGTAAAACCGAGCGTAATTATAGTCAGTAAAGTCAGGGATAAACGCGTTTTTGAAACTATCATAAGTCTTCCTTGCCTTCACTATTGCATAGAAATTCTTAACTGTGCGTAGAAATATAGGCAAAATCCGCGTTTCGCCATTAATTTTGCGAGAGGTTTTGGGAAGGTTCTGGCGTTTGATTTTGTGGCAAGACTTGCGCAGCGTCTACTGTAAGGGGCTGTATCCCACTGGCTACATTGCGTTCAATGATCAAATCATTCGCTAGGTTTTCGTAAAAGATCATTATTTTTTGTGTGTCTTCGCTCAAGGATAATGCATCCTGCTCGATCAAGGGGCGCTTAGGGACATTACCGTGAATTTTTATCATATGTGTTTTCCAGACATCAACGGGTAGGAGGCCACCTGTGATACGGTTCATCGGACTATTATCATCATTCCCAAGCCAGACACCTGTCGCATATTGCTTACTAAACCCGATAAACCACGCATCGCGGTAATCTTGGGACGTCCCTGTTTTTCCGGCCACTTCACGTCCAGGTATTTGTGCGCCGCGGCCTGTGCCTGTATCAACGACTTCTTTCAACATATTAGTCATTTGCCGTGCAAATGGTACGGCGTAAACGCGCGCAGGCGCCGTTTTTTGCCGCGTATATAAAACATCTCCGCTGGTGTTTTTTATCGTCTCAATAGCGTATGGCGTGCGGCGCACGCCCTCATTTGCAAACACCATATAGGCGCCCGTAAGGTCCAATAAAGTGACTTCGGAGGATCCCAGAGCCAAAGAATATGTGACGCGCATTTCAGTCGTAATGCCCATTCGCGTCGCAAAACGGGCAACTTTTCGCGGCGTAATTTCAGCAGCCACTTGCGCAGCAATTGTATTAATCGAGAGCTTCAGGGATTCGCGTATCGTCATGGGACCACGATAGCGTTTCGTGTAATTTTCAGGGGTCCATCCCGCAATTGTTGTGGGTTGGTCAATTCTCACAGTGCCGGGTGTTAAGCCTTCTTCGAGGGCCGCCGCATAGACAAAGGCTTTAAACGCAGAACCCGGCTGGCGCTTGGCTTGGGCGGCGCGGTTGAATTTACTACTATTATAATCTCTGCCGCCGATCAGGGCGCGAATGCCGCCCGTGCTTGTATCAATTGTGATCAAAGCCCCGTTTGCGACTTTTTTAGATTTTTCGTTTTTGTCTAATATTTTTGTTAAGGCGTCATGCGCTGAATTTTGTATATCCCCGTCCAGAGTGGTTTCAATGACCAAATCGCGTTGGGCGCTGCCAACAAGTTGCTGCGCACGTTCCCCGATCATATCAAATACGTGCCCAATAATGACAGGCTTTATAAGATCATCTGTTGATTCGATTATCTTAGGCGGCGTGTCTCTCGCGTCTTGAGCTTCTTTTTCGGTAATCAAATTATTATCGACCATACGATTCAATACGAGGTATGAGCGCTCAAGCGCCAAGTCATAATTTTTTGACGGGTCATAGCGGCTCGGGGCTTTGGGAAGGGCGGCGAGCATGGCGCTCTCAGCCAGTGTTATCTCTGTTGCGTCTTTACCAAAGTAACGTTGGGACGCAGCCCCCACACCAAACGAACGATTGCCGAGTTCAATCCTGTTTAAATAAAGGCTTAGGATTTCGGGCTTAGTCAGCTCTTCTTCCATTTCATAGGCAAGCCACATTTCTTGGAATTTACGGCGATAGGTCTTCTCTCGCGTCAAAACCATGTTTTTGACAAGTTGTTGCGTTAGGGTCGACCCGCCTTGCACGGTTTTACCCGCGCGTGTGTTTTCAAAGAAGGCTCTGAATATGGCTTTTCGATCAATTCCAGTATGTTCATAAAACCGCTCATCTTCAATCGCGAGGAAAGCTGCGGGCAAATAAGCGGGCATTTCCTCGATTGTTAGAGGCCGCCCTACATGCGGGCCGCGATGTCCAATGATGACGCCGTCTTTATCTTTCAATGTCATATTGGGTTGTAGGTTAAGTTCCCACATGGCGGCTTTGTCGGGTAGGTCAGGTAAGCCGCGGAACAAATAGGACTGAGCCTGCAAATACGCCATCAGAATAAGCGCCGTGAAAACAAATATGGCCGTCAGAATCCATTTCCGTCTTTCACGAATGCGATTATCATTCGCCGCGTCTATATCTGCCCGAAACGTTTCCATATCTTCCGCTAGCGCATTCCGCCTCTTAGGGCTAGTTTACTTTCATGACAGATACACAAAATAGCCTACCTGATTCCTATTGGAACACTAAGAATATGGCAGAAATGAGTGCGCAGGAGTGGGAAAACCTCTGCGATGGATGTGGTAAATGCTGTTGCATACGGCTTGAAGATGAAGATACGGGTGCGATATACATAACAGATGTGTCTTGTAAGTTGTTAGATGGGTCGACGTGTCGATGCACGGACTATGCCAAACGTAAAGACACAGTTCCTGACTGTGTCACCCTTACACCCGATAATCTTCCGAGTTTGAAATGGATGCCTCAGACATGCGCCTACCGTCTTGTATCAGAGGGTAAAGATCTGCCAGATTACCATCATTTGATCAGTGGTTCGCGCCAGACTATTCACGATAGGGGCATGAGTGTCATAGATGCGGTGACGTCTGAGGTAAATGTTACCGAGGACGAACAAGCGCGCCGTATCGTGATTTGGCCTGGCGAACCCGATATAGACATAGAGGATTGAAAACAGGCTGTTCAGCGTAGGTCTGATCTAGAAAAAACACAGTTTAACTTTTTGTTATGCCTAGTTGTTCAACATAGTTTAAAGGGTTCAGGCTATGTTCATCTTAGGTTCAGAATTAAATTTAACTAAGGTGTGGCTTAGGTATTTTAAACAAGGTTGACATAACTACGGCACTTTTGCCAAAAGCCGACATTGTTCTGCAAGTTTTAGCTGCGCAAATTTCTGAGGATATAATTTCGTATATATCCAATATTATTCTACCTGACGTGTTTCATCCTGAAAAATTGAACTGGCCGAGCATCCGCGCTCTGCTGATTATTTCTGCTTTCAAAGAAGGCTTGAAGCCCGCCTCATTGGCGCGGATAACAAAATTTGACCCCGCGACAATTGTACGAATATTTGATCAATTGGCGGATTGTGATTATGCATTTCAGGAAACGAATGCGCATGATGCGCGCTCATTGCTTATAAAAATCACCCCTCAGGGTGAAGAATTTGTGGCAAGGTTTTTTGCACAATATCATTGTCAAAACGCAATGATTGTCCCGTCTCAACTCCCGAAATTCAGTGAAAGTGAAGTCATAGATGTATTTCAAGCCTGTTTTTCTTTGCAAGAACGGGCCGAGCGATTGGCGTCAATTACGCCGCGCGGAAAAATGAAATTTTTAAATATTGGCCAGTTCTCCCACGGACGGTTTAACGAAAACTTTGAATTTTACTCAGTTTTTCCAGACTTCGCCTTACACATGATTTGCAACAACATTTCTGAGGATTATTTAACGTTTTTGAATACGCATATTATTAAAAAAATGTTGAAACCGACAAAGTTGAAAATTCGGGAATTGAAAGTTTTGATGTGTATTCACCATAACAAACTCCCAACAGTTTCGTCCAAAATTGCTCGAACGTTACGTATGGATCCCGCGACAATTACACGCGCGAGCAAAGTTCTTATTGAAAATGGTTATTTAGAAATTTTTGATGAGTTGAACGATGATCGCTCAAAGCCTCTTTGGATGACACAAAAAGGGCTCGACTTATCAAAGGAATATATCGAACGTGTGGACGAAGCATTTGAATTTGCGGTAAAGGTTACGGGCCAAGACTTTTCTGACCTTCGCAAGACAGAAATGCTTGATACTCTATTCGCTTTACGCAAGCGTTCTAAAATCTTCGCGCAATCAAAAAGGTGTCGGAACTGTAAAGCGGCCTAAATCCGCTCAGATATTTCCAAACTCAATCCCCGTTTTAAAGTTCAGGGCCATATTACAGGGATGAAAACCCTTAACCCTGAACCGATTTATTGCGCGGTAGAGCGCCTGCTTGACGAAATTGAATGTCAAACAATTGCGCGAGATGACGCCTCTGATGCATTTGAGTTTTCGCCTGATAAGCTAGACCGTTTAGCGAAAACATTGACGGTCCAGCTCAAAGCTTTGTCAGACCTCCAAGCTTATAATCGCAAGGTTGAGGACGAAAACAAAAGCCAGAAATACCTTGATTATGAAGACCTCCCGCCCCCAAGTCCTGAAGACCGAGACCGACTTATTGCCAGAATCCGACTTCTCTATAATCGCGTCAATGCCGAGGAAGAAATTTCAGAAATTGATGAGGATCCTTCCTAAACATCTAAGTGGTCATCTGCATGACACATGGATGTTGTTTGCCCGCCCTGACCAATTGCCTCCCAATGAGGCGTGGCTCATCTGGCTTTTGATGGGCGGGCGAGGGTCTGGTAAAACGCGAACCGGCGCGGAGTGGATACGCGAGCAGGTTCAAAACGGCGGAAAGCGTCGGATTGCCCTCGTCGGGCCAACATTTTCCGATGCGCGCGAAGTTATGTTGGAGGGCGAGAGCGGGCTTTTGAAATTGGGATACCCAAGAGAGCGCCCGACTTATATAGCTTCGCGTCATCGGCTGGAATGGCCAAACGGGGCTGTTGGTCAAATATTTACCGCCGAAGACCCTGACGGCTTGCGCGGTCCGCAATTTGACGCGGCGTGGGCAGATGAATTTTGTGCGTGGGCCAGACCTGAAGAAACGCTCTCTAACCTCAGACTGGGTTTACGACTTGGAACAGATCCCAAACTTGTGATTACGACAACGCCTAAACCCACACTTGCGTTTAAAGCCTTAGTAAAAACGCAAGGCGTCGTGATTGCCCGCGCCCGCACACAAGATAATGCTTTGTTTTTGGCCCCAACATTTATCGATGCCATGTCAAACGCATATGGCGGAACACGCCGCGGACGCCAAGAGTTAGGCGGGGAGCTTTTACTTGATCTAGACGGGGCGTTGTGGACCCGCAAAACTTTGGAAATTTGCCGAATTATTGATATTCCGAGACTGGAAAAAATTATCGTCTCGATTGATCCGCCCGCGACTAGCGGCCCAAAGGCAGATAAATGCGGCATCATCATTGCGGGCCGAACGGGCGATTTAACACAAGGTACACGCCAAACCGACAAAGCCGCTTCGAAGGCTGTTGTTTTATTTGACGGAACCCTTGAGGGGGCGTCGCCAAAAACATGGGCGAGACACGCAATTGGTTTATACCATAGCTGGAATGCAGACTATCTTTTGGTCGAGGTCAATCAAGGCGGGGACATGGTTCGCACCGTTATAAATTCTGTTGATCCTCACATTCCAATAAAAACCGTGTTTGCGACTCGGTCAAAAACGGTTCGGGCTGAACCTGTTGCTGCACTCTATGAGCAAGGCCGGGTTCAGCACGCAGGGTGTTTCAATGATTTAGAGGATGAGTTGTGTTCGCTCGGGGCAATAGACGTTGCAGGGCAAAAGTCCAAAAGTCCTGACCGTGCGGATGCTTTGGTTTGGGCGGTAACTGACTTACTCCTAAAGACAAAGAAGCGGCCACGTATTCGGCCCTTATAATGGCCCCTGTCTAAACCCCTAACCTCATTCCAATATGTACGAAATCAATCCTTGAGCCAAATGTCTGCTTGGGCCAAAATCGGATATGATTGAAATTATTTTCCTGATCGCCTTACTTATTTTCATGGGCGGAATTGTATTTTCACGCCGTGACAGGTTCGAAGCGCCCGGCACAAAACGCGCACATGACGGTACATTTAAAGCTTTTGAAAAAGCCGATAGCGTCTTTGTCACATCCCAAGAACATCAATTTTTTCAACTCATGCAATCCAAATTACCTGACGGTTATTTCCTGCATGCGAAAGTCCGACTTGAAGATATTGTTGGGGTTAAGCCTGAGATTAAAAATGAACGTATGCGCTGGCATTTACGTGCGCGCGTTAAATCTCGCCATGTTGATTTTTTACTTACAAACGCAAAAGGGAGTCCTTTATGTGCGATTGAATTGGACGGAAGTTCTCATCTCGGCCAGTCAGCGATGAATGCTGACGCGTTGAAAGACGGCATATTCAAAGCTGTGGAGATACCGCTCATACGGATATCAACGGGTGAGGTTCTAAACTCTAGGGTTGAAAAAATCATTCAGTCATTAAGCGCTTTTTAACTCTATGAAGCGATTAAGGGATATATTTTGCAGGAAGCGAGAGATACATGTTTAAGAGAAAGTCCAATGAGCTTGGTTTACGCCGTGAGTTAAACGTGGTGACGAGTGAGATTGCGGCTCTTAACCGCGAGCTGGCCTCTCAGATGATATTATTGGCCGCGCAAACGGGCGAAACTGAACCTCTCATTCACGCAGTACAAGCTCTGCAATCTTCTCAGAAATTCTATTCTACTGAAAATGCACCCAGAGACAGTGCAGAAATTCAACAAGCGCTCGCGGATACGCTCCTTAAAATTGGTCGCGTGGAACAAGATCAATTGGCCTTGCAGCATTCTATCAAAGCTTATCGCCATGCGATTACATTGGCGTCCGTCTTAGGGGATGAAGATATGCGTCGGTCGTTGAAACGTAATTACGCGATCGCCAGAACGGTTATGGGAGAGGCGGGTACACGTCCGTCCATTGTTAACGCAGCATAAAACCGTTTAAAATCAACGCGTAACCCCAAAACAACAAAGATACATCCACACATATGCGATTGGGACTATATTTTCCTTATCGTCATAACTGCGCCTGATAAAATATGTCAGGCCTGATTGGATATATCTTACATGAAAAACTGGTTTCGCCCAGCGTCGGACACGACGTCGTCCTCTGCATCCTTAAATAAATCGGCCCCTCAGAATAAGACAGGTAGCCCTGTAGAAACAAAGAGCGGTACGCCGTTAATCGCGCTTCAACTTTCTGGACGCGCCGTTTGGACGCCGCGCGATTACGGGGCATTGTCTCGTCAAGGCTTTCAAAAGAACGCAATTGTCTACCGCTGCATTCGCTTGATCTCAGAGTCTGCCGCGTCTGTTCCGCTTTGCGTGCGGCGCAATAATGAATGCATTGTGGGAGACCCTGCTGAAAAATTCCTGAAATTAGGAAACCCAAATGCTACGCATGTCGAAGTGATTGAAAGCTTTTACGGCTATCTTCAGGTCAGCGGAAATGCCTATCTTGAGGCGGGACTCGTGAGCGGTGTCCCGCGTGCCCTTTATGCGCTTCGCCCAGACCGTATGTCGGTTTTAACAAATGCCCAAGGTTGGACAACAGGCTGGGATTACAATACGGGCGGTCTGAAACGCACCTTTCGCAAGGATTTGCAAACAGGGGCTTCGGCGATACATCACATGCGCCTCTTTAACCCCACTGATGACCATTACGGGTTTTCACCACTCGAAGCCGCCGCCCAAGCCGTAGATGTTCACAATGAAGGCGGGCGCTGGACTAAGGCGCTTTTGGACAATTCAGCCCGTCCCAGCGGGGCCTTGGTGTATAAAGGCGCGGACGGATCGGAGCGCATGAGCGACGCACAATTTGATCGCCTAAAATCAGAACTTGAAGGATCGCATACGGGGCCAGACCATGCGGGTCGTCCCATGTTGCTCGAAGGCGGGCTGGATTGGAAAGCCATGAGCCTGTCGCCTTCTGATATGGATTTTATCGAGGCCCGTCGCGAAGCCTCGCGCGAAATTGCGCTCGCTTTTGGTGTGCCGCCCATGTTGCTCGGTATTCCGGGGGATAATACTTACGCCAATTACAAAGAAGCCAATCAAGCCTTTTGGCGACAAACGATTATCCCTTTGGTTCGTAAAACCACGACAGGGCTTGAGACATGGCTCAGACCCTATTTTGGCGATGACCTCACAATACTGCCTGAACTTGATCAAGTGCCTGCTTTGACTGAGGAACGCCAAGCGCTGTGGGCCAGATTAAACGCAGCCAGTTTTTTAACGGACGCGGAGCGCCGCACACTTGCGGGGCTAACCGAGACACCGAACTAAGCCGCGACCCTACACACCTAAGCCTAACTTTAGGACTTCAAATGACTTTAGAATTTAAACGAACGCAGGGCTCTGCGCCTGAAGGCGTGCACCATTTTCAACGGGATTTAACTTTGCACATTGCGGGTTATGCCAGCCTGTTTAACCAGACGGATTTATCTGGAGATGTGGTGAGACCCGGCGCGTTTTCCGCAAGCCTTTTATCCCCTTTGGGTAAAATCCCTATGCTGTTTGGCCATGAAACCCATGACCCAATTGGCGTGTGGGACCGTATCTTTGAGGATAAAACAGGTCTCTTTGTTTCAGGCCGCATTTTCGCTGGAACGGCGCGCGCCAACCGTACGCAAAGGCTTATCAGCGAAGGCGCTTTGTCGGGCCTGTCCATTGGTTACCGCGTCAAACGCGCCGTAAGGCGGCAGACCTCATCAACATCACATGCAGGTCGTGACCTGTTCGAGCTTGATCTCTGGGAAGTGTCCGTCGTGGCGTTTCCCATGTTGCGCCTCGCGCGCATCACACAGTTTTCTAACATCTCTTTCAACCCCAATTTCACACAGGAGCAATCAGCGTGAAACACACACAAACCAAAGCGGCAAGCCCGCTCGAGCATAAACAATTCCTCTCAGACTTTTCTTCAACTTTTGAAGCTTTCAAGTCTGCAAATGATGAAAGATTATCTGCGATTGAAAAAAAGCAATCCGTAGACCCCTTGGTCGATGCGAAGGTTGAACGCCTGAATGCGGCATTGGATCAACAACAAAAACATCTTGACCAAATTTCTTTAATGACCAGCCAGCCCGTACTCACGGGTCAAGCTCCGCGCAGTGAAGCCAAATCCGCATGGTCAAATTATATTCGATCTGGCGAACTGTCAGGCCTCAAAGCGCTGGAAGGCAAATCCCTGAGCACAACCGACAGTGAAGGCGGATATATCGCGCCGATTGAAACGGAAAATTCCATTGATATGGCGTTGAAAGACGCGTCGCCGTTTCGGTCTATTGCCACTGTTCGACAAATTGGTTCGGGCCAGTTTAAAAAGCCCATAAGCGCTGGTGGCGCGGCGTCTGGCTGGGCCGGCGAAACGGATGCGCGTCCTGAAACAACGGCGCCTATTCTTGATCTGATTGATTTCCCAGCGGGTGAACTTTACGCCATGCCAGCAGCCACGCAGAGCTTGCTTGATGATAGTGTTGCCGATGTGGATCAATGGCTCGCTGACGAAGTGCGCGATGTGTTTGCCGCCCAAGAAACCGCGGCGTTTACGTCAGGGAATGGCGCAAATAAACCACGTGGGTTCCTCGATTACGCCCAACAAGACGATAGCGCCCAGACATGGGGAAATCTGGGTTATGTCACAACAGGCACAGACGGCGATTTCGACGCAAGCGCGCCTGGAGATGCCTTGCTTGATTTGATTTATGCACCAAAGCCGCGCTATCGCCCGAATGCCAGTTTCGTCATGAACCGCCGCACAGTCGGTATGATCCGAAAGTTTAAAGACGCAGACGGGAACTATATCTGGCAAGCGGCGAAAGAGGCGGGCACGGCGTCGAGTTTGCTTGGCTATCCCCTTGTTGAAATCGAAGACATGCCAGATGTCGCATCTGGTAGCACGCCGATTGCCTTTGGTGATTTCCGTCGGGGTTATTTGATTGTTGACCGCCAAGGTGTCCGTGTTCTGCGCGACCCATATTCGGCCAAGCCTTACGTCTTATTCTATACGACGAAGCGTGTCGGCGGCGGGGTTCAAGATTTTAATGCAATCAAATTGCTGAAATTTTCCTCGTAATAGACCTCTCCAAATCCACTTTTGTAAGCCGCGCAGTCTGCGCGGCTTTTTTATTTTCAGATCGAGATTTTATGCCTATCCAAGATATTGACCCGCCGCCAATTGAACCCGTTGATTTGGCTTACACTAAAAGCTTTCTTCGCGTCGACGGCAGTTCAGAAGACGGGTTGATCGGGGATTTAATTCAATCGGCGCGGGTGCGGATTGAAACCCTTCTGCGCATAAGCTTAATCTCGCGCCGACGTCTATATTCCGCGAAAGCGGTCACGGGAAGCGGCGTCTTTCTAAACCACACGCCTGTCATATCAGTTGAAACGGTCACAGCCATATTTGATAGCGGCGAAACGGAAAACATCCCGCTTAAAAAGCTGGATGTAAATCTGCGGTGCGTGCCTGCAAGCTTGCGCCTTAAACGCGGAATACAATGGACGGTCGCCCCGCATAGAATTGCGACACTCGAAGTCGAATTGACCGCAGGTTACGGCACTCTAACGGACAACATCCCCATGCCGATTCGCCAAGCGATCCTTTTGCTTGTGGCACAATCTTATGAGCATCGCTTGCAAGAGGGCAAACCCGCAGAACCACGTTCAATTCCCATGATGGTGGATGCCCTGCTTATGCCTTACCGGACGCTACGACTATGATCGGGCAATTGCGCCATCGTTTGGGGCTTTATGTCCCAAATGAAACGCCAGATGCGGCAGGCGGTCAGTCCATACAATGGGTTTATTACGGGGCGTGTTGGGCGGATATTCAGCCCCGCACTTCGCAAGAAACAGGCGAGAATGGTCGCCTTGCTGTGACCCAGTCCTACCGCCTTGTCATTCGGTTTCAAGACGCCTTTCCCGAACGCGTCCGTGTGATGTGGGGCGATCGAATCTTGCGCGTTATTACGGCCTCTGACCCCGACACACGCCGCGAACGTTTACACCTTATTTGCGAAGAAGAATCCCAATGAACCCGCTCACCACATCCAAAATTCTTATTGAAGCCCTGCATGCGCGACTTTCATCCTCGCCCAATATACAGGCCGTGCTGGGCGTCTCTCCGCGCCTTTATGACCACGCGCCCGAAGACCCGATTTATCCATATCTGACTTACGGGGCGATGCGATCAGAGGACATAAGTGCAGACGAAACGGCGCTATCGGCGCACACAGTCAACCTTCATATCTGGTCGCGTTATTCTGGGCGCATAGAGGCGGTCACAATCTTGTCGGAACTGACAAAGGTTTTGGAAACAACGTCACTTGATATGGGCGCAGCCAAACAGGTCAGCGCCAATATTGTTTATACCGATATTTTCAGGACGCCTGACGGGCGTACTTTGCACGGTATTTTGCGTATCAATTACACCATTCAATCCGATTTAGAGGTCACACCATGAGCGCGCAACGCGGCCGCGATATGTTGGTCAAAATCAAAAAAGATAATGGGACGTTTGTGACCATTGCAGGTCTTCGCACGAAGTCTTTGCGCCTAAATGCAAGGTCTGTGGATATCACAAATTCTGACAGTGCAGAAGCTTGGCGTGAGCTTTTACCGGGGGCGGGGGTGAAGTCTGCAGATATATCTGGTGCGGGTGTGTTTCGCGACGCGCAATCGGATGCATTGGCGCGGGCGGCATTTTTTGAACAAAGCTTAGAGACCTTTCAATTTATCATTCCTGATTTTGGGATTATTGAAGGCCCGTTTCAGATTTCAACCCTGTCGTTTTCAGGCACATTTAACGGCGAGGCCAGTTATGAAATCGCGCTCAGCAGTGCGGGCGCGCCAAGCTTTACAGCGATATCCTAATGGGCTTTCAAAAAGGGGACGCGCGCGTGGTTTTAAACGATCAGCGCGTAACACTCCGTTTGACAATTGGGGGGCTAGCGGAGATTTCCGCGCGGCTCTCGATCACAGGGCCAGAGGCGCTTCAATCAGAATTAATTACGCTTAATCTCTCCAAAGCCCGCGTCATTTTTGAATGTTTAAGTGTAGGCGAAATACCCCAAATGACAGACTCCCAAATCATGCAGGTTTTGCCGCAAATATGTGAGGCTTTTGAAAATGCCTTTGCCTGAAACAGCACATACGGATTGGCCTTTTGATGACTGGCTTAAACTGGCTGTCGGGCGGTTTGGCCTGTCACCCGCAGCGTTTTGGCAGATGAGTGTCCGCGATTGGCGAACGCTTATTGCGCAAAACTCGAAGCCCGCCATGACCCGTATAGATTTTGACGCGCTTTTACAAAACTTCCCCGATCAGGAGATAAAACACAATGAATGAGAATTTAAACGCGTTGGGACGGTTCTCAAAAGAGGACGGAGAACATGCGGCCGATGCAACTGCCAAGGCGTTCGAACTTGCGGGCGACCGTATTGCAAAGGCCCTGTCCAAAGCGGCGACGTCAGGGGAGTTGTCCTTTAACGCGCTGGCAGAATCCGTTACGCGTGACCTTGCAAAAATGGCGATAGAAGACCTCTTGCTTGGCCCGTTACAATCCGCGCTTGGCGGAGGGGGCAATGGTTCGTCGCAATCGCGCAATCCCAATATCACTATGAACCTTAACGGCGTTTCGGATGCGCGGAGTTTTCAACGCTCTCAAGGTCAGATTTCAGCCGCCCTCGCGCGGGCTGTAAATGACGGTCAACGCTTTACTTAATGCGTTTTATCTAACCCCATTGAATAGGAAATAATATGTCAGGATTTCACGATGTGGAGTTCCCACTTTCACTTGCCTTTGGCGCGAGCGGTGGGCCGCAACGCTTAACCCAAATCACGCCGCTTACAAATGGAGCGGAGCAAAGAAATACCCCGCACGCACATTCGCGCCGAAAATATAATGCGGGCGCAGGTATCAAAAGTATTGATGATTTGCACAAGCTTATCGCCTTTTTCGAGGCGCGCATGGGTCAGCTTTATAGCTTTCGATTTAAAGACCCGACGGATTTTAAATCCTGCCTTCCAAGTCAGAGCGTAAGCGCCACAGATCAAGGTCTTGGTGTCGGAGACGGCGCGCAAACGACGTTTCAACTGGTTAAGTCTTACGGGGACATATCAGGTGCCTATATCAGGCCGATTACAAAACCGATTGCGGCGTCCGTGCATCTTGCGGTGAACGGAGTATCGCAGACTGTCAATGTGAATGCTTTGACGGGACTTGTAACTCTGCAAACGGCTCCCGCCGCAGGCGCTATTATTACGGCAGGCTTTGAATTTCACGTGCCTGTGCGGTTTGATACTGACGCGCTTGAGCTTACCCTTGAGGCGTTCGGTGCGGGCGAAGCCGCCAATATTCCGCTGATAGAGGTGCGTGAATATGCGAACGTTTAGCACAAGCCTTGGGGCCTATCTTCGTCGCGAAGTGACGACACAATGTTCGCTTTGGCGTTTGGCCTTGTCCAATAATACTCAACTCGGATTTACGGATCATGACCAAGACCTTCTGATTGAAGGCTTGGTTTATCACGCATCTAGCGGATTGAACGCAGGCATGAGCGAGGCCCGTCTTGGCTTTTCATCTGATAGCGGCGCCGTGCAAGGTGTTCTAACGAGTGACCGCATAACGTCTTTGGATATTTCCAACGGCGTATATGATAGCGCGCGCATTGATCACTTCCGCGTTAATTGGTTGAATACGGAACAGATTGTGCACGTGAACTCAGGACATTTGGGGGTTATCCGTCGGAGCGGCGAGGCGTTTGAAGCCGAATGGGTTGGGCGCAGTAGTCAACTTGAGCACTCTACAGGGCGTGTGTTTTCGAGCCTGTGCGACGCAGAATTTGGCGATGAACGGTGCGGCGTGAATGCTGCTAATTTCCCGGAGGGCACGATCTGCGCAAGAACGTTTTCAGTTTGCCAAAGCACATTTTCTAATATCGAGAATTTTCGCGGGTTTCCTTATCTGCTTGGGGATGATGCCCTGCAAGCTGCGCCAGAAGAGGGCCAAGTCTTTGACGGCGGCTCGCGCTATTCATGACCCAAATTATAAGCCGAGCGGCAATTATTGAGGCGGCGCGCGATTGGATTGATACACCTTATCAACATCAAGCGAGCGTAAAACATGCGGGCTGTGATTGCCTTGGATTGATACGCGGAATCTGGCGAGAGTTTTACGGGGCGGAGCCAATGGATGTTCCGCCCTATACCCCGAATTGGGCCGAAGAAAAGGGTCAGGAAACTTTGCTGAATGCCGCCAGCGCGTGTCTGAAGCCTCTCGAAAAACCGGCGGCACAAGCGGGCGACGTGCTTTTGTTTCGTATGGCCCAAACGGCGCCCGTCAAACATATGGCCATTCTGTCTGCGCCTGACCGCATCTTTCATGCCTATTGGGGGCGGGCCGTCGTTGAGAGCTATCTCGTGCCGTATTGGACACGGCGTTGGAGCCATAGTTTTACTTTTCCTGGATTGGACTGATTATGTCATCACTTGTTTTGACGGCGGCGGGGCATATTGGCTCTACCTTAGTTAGCACGGCAAAACGCACTGCGTTATCCTTTGCCAATCGCGCGATTTCTAATGCCTTTGATACGCGGAATTTCGAAGGCCCGCGTTTGGATAGCTTTCATGTTCAGACGTCGCGCGACGGTGCGCCTATGCCGCGTATTTACGGGCGTGTCCGAATTGCGGGGCAAGTGATCTGGGCATCTAAATTGACCGAATATGCCAAGACAGAAAGCGCAGGGGGGAAAGGCGGCGGGCCGACACAAACCAATTATAGCTATTCCATTAGTTTTGCGATTGGACTTTGCGAAGGCGAGATATTGTCCGTTGATCGCATCTGGGCAAACGGCGCTGTGTTAAATACCCAAGGCCTGTCTTACCGGGTTCACAAAGGCACAGCAGACCAGATGCCAGACCCCATTATCAGCGCGACTGAAGGCGGTACTGTACCTGCCTTTCGAAATACATCCTATATTGTTTTTGAAGGTTTTCCACTGGGTGATTTTGGTAACCGTCTGCCACAAATCAATGTCGAACTGATGCGCGTGCCAAAGGAAGCTAATACGGGCGAGCGTCTAGAAACCCTCGTGACAGGCGTGAACCTTCTCCCGTCATCAGGTGAATTTGCCTATAGTCCAAGTGTAAAAGAACAGATCGTTGGGCCGGGAACGTCCAAGCCGTTAAATATGAATAATAGCTCAGGGGTGTCAGATTTTTCTAAGGCGATAGATCAGCTCGAAAATGAGTTTCCTGAATGTAAATCTGTATCAATAATTATCAGCTGGTTTGGGTCTGACCTTCGGTGCGGCATGTGTAAAATTCGTCCCGGTGTCGATCATAATGACCGCGAAATGGTGGGTGACAATTGGTCTGTTGGCCCAGACGATCAAGCGAGCGCCTATTTGATAAGTCAGGACGGGGAGGGTCGTTCAAACTTCGGAGGAACGCCGTCGGACCAATCCATTTTAGAGGCCATATCTGATTTAAAGTCTCGTGGATATAGCGTCACACTTTACCCGTTTATCCTTATGGATATTCCTTCGGACAATAATCTACCCAATCCCTATAATGGCGCGGGGAGTCAATCTGTTTTCCCTTGGCGAGGACGTATCACAGCCTCAACGGCACCTGATCAAACGGGTAGCCCTGATATGACGCCGTCTATCCTCCCTGAAATCGATAATTTCTTTGGCGTTTGCATGCCGTCAGATTTCGGTGTGACCGATGCTCAGATCACATATTCAGGCCCAAGTGGTGAATACGGGTTTCGCCGTTTTATAATGCATTATGCAAAACTCGCCGCGCATTCCCAAGGTGTTGACCGATTTGTCATCGGGTCTGAAATGCGGGGCGTCACAACGCTTCGGAGCGGGGTTGGAGCTTATCCTTCTGTCGCGCACCTTGTGACCCTTGCTGCGGATGTGAAATCAATTGTCGGAACGAGCGTGGCGCTGACATATGCTGCAGACTGGACGGAATATTATGGCCACCATGTGAAAGATGCGTCTGGAAATAGTGGCGGAGACGTCACGTTTCATCTCGACCCGCTTTGGGCCAGTCCCGCGATCAGCGCGGTGGGTATTGATGCTTATTTTCCTCTGTCAGATTGGCGCGACGGGGATAATCATCTAGACGCGCCACTTGCCCAAAATATTTATGATTTGAATTATCTAAAAAGTCAGATGGAAGGCGGAGAGGGGTATGATTATTTTTACAGCTCTGCTTCTGACCGTGCCGCGCAAAATCGCACGCCGATAACAGACGGCGCCGTGCAAAAGCCGTGGGTGTTTCGCTATAAAGACCTACGAAATTGGTGGGGGAATGCGCATTATAACCGTGTGAACGGGGTTGAGAGCGCTGTTTCAACAGGCTGGGTTCCGCAATCTAAACCTTTTTGGCTGACTGAAATTGGATGTCCTGCAATCGATAAGGGCGCTAATCAACCCAATGTTTTTGTTGATCCCAAAAGCAGTGAAAGCGTTGCGCCGTATTTTTCAAATGGCGGGCGAGATGATTTAATACAGCGGCGTTACGTCGAGGCTTTCATTAGTTATTGGAGCGCGAGTGCGGGTCATAATCCAATTTCAACCGTATATTTCGGGCCTATGATTGACATGTCGGGCATACATGTTTGGTGTTGGGACGCACGTCCCTTTCCAGAGTTTCCGTCGCTTGAGAGCGTTTGGTCAGACGGCGCAAATTGGGAATTAGGTCATTGGTTGACGGGGCGAACGGGCCTTATCCCGCTTGCGGATGTTGTCGAAGACGCTGTGCGACAGGCGGGTGTCACAGAGTTGGACACGTCTAAGGTAAACGGAACGCTGCAAGGCTATGTGATTGATCGGCCTATGTCAACGCGCGCCGTATTAGAACCCCTGGCAATGGTTTACGGATTTAACATGATTGAAACCGCGCAAGGTTTGCGGTTTATCTCCGTAGGGGCGGAAGATGTCGTGAACTTAAACGTGCAGCCCCTTGCAGGCGATTCTCTCAATACAATTGAGTACACGAAAGATGATCAAACCTTGCGCCTAAAAGATGTCCGTCTGCATTTTATTGACCCGACAAATAGCTATCAACTCGGCTCCGTTTCTGCCCGCGATAAATCGGCAGAAACGATACGCGTTATGGATATAAATGCGCCGTTAGTCTTAGGGAAAACCTATGCAAAATATGTGTGTGATCAAATCTTAGACCGCGCTCAGGCGAGCTCGCAAAGCCTCGTCTTAGATATGCCGTTAAATGCGCTCTCGATTGAGGTCGGTGATATCATTCAACTCTCTGGGGATACGGCAGAATGGCGCGTCGAAGGTTTAGAATTTGGGTCTGTTCAAAGTGTCAAAGCACGGCTTGAGACGGGCCGGTTTACGCCGACCGTTTCTGCCGCGACGCCGCCAAGTGTGATGCCGCCTATTTGGATTGCAGACCCAGTCGTTCATGTCTTGGATATTCCCCGAAATAAATCCACGTCTGGCCCGTTGATCGGGGTTGAATTGTCTCCGTTTTCAACCGTCCAGATTGAGCCAAAGTTTGGGTATGGCCTCCCAGATATCCGCTTAGATAACCCTGCCAATCTTGGAAGATTAACCGCTTCGCTTTTACGTGGCCCGACGGCGCGGTGGGATAGGGTGCAGACCTTTACGGCGCGCTTTGAGAATACTTCGCTTAGCTCTGTCACAGAATTTGATCTATTAAATGGCACCAACAGATTTGCGGTGGAAACAGAAAGGGGATGGGAAGTTTTGCAGGCTCAAAATATCGACCTTGTGAGTGCGGGAACGTATCAATTCAGCATGCTTTTACGGGGCCTTTGGGGGTCAAGTGTAGAGATGGTAGATACTGTTCCCGCAGGCGCTCGGATTGTCAGCCTCAAATCAAGCCTTGGTGTTTTAGATATTCCGAATGATTTGATTGGGGCTTCTCTGGATATCAAGACACAAACGGCGCGGCGGCCTGCAAAGTCACATGCGTTTGATTATGAGGCTAAGCATTTGCGACCCATGCCACCTGTTCAGGGGCGATGTGTTCTTAAAGGTTCAAATAAACAGGTCACTTGGATACGCCAATCCCGCATGGGCGGAGATAACTGGGCGGCGCTTGAAATTCCACTTGGCGAAACGCGCGAGTTTTACCGCGTCGAACTTTTGCAAGGTCAAACCGTTTTGGACATGTTTGAAACACTGGAATCCAATATAACTTTCACACCCGCGCAATTCCAAAACGCGGAATATGTCTCCATTGCTCAGGGGTCTGATATTTACGGGTTTGGGCCTGCGCTTGAAATTCCGCTCTGAGTTTATGTGTTTAACGCGCCGTGAACCCCGCTTCATATCTTGCATGTCATTGGAATTACCCTAAATAGTGCGGGAGAGGATACCGCATTGGCCAAAGACCCCTATAAACTTTTGAATATTTCGAAATCGGCCACAGAGGACGAGATCCGTAAAGCCTACCGTAAGCTTGCAAAAGAGCTGCATCCAGATGTTAAGCCCGATGACCCCGTTGCGGCCGAACGCTTTAAAGAAATCTCTGCCGCTTATACGATGTTGACCGATAAAGATTTACGGGCGCAATATGATAGCGGCCAAGTCGACGAAAGTGGCCAAAGAACAAACCCCTTTGGCGGAGGCGGGTTTGGCGGCGGGGGATTTCAACGGGCGTCTCGCGGAACACACCCTGGCGAGATGGAAGATTTGTTCTCTTCTCTATTTGGTATGAATATGGGCGGTGGCTCTGGCAGGAATAGAGGCGGCGCTTTTGGCGGCGGCTTTCAACGCCAAGCCCCGCGGCCTCAAAAAGGGGCGGACGTCAGGTACAAAGTCTCTCTTCCGTTTTTAAGTGCCCTAAAAGGCGGGGCTCGGAAATTGACGGGCGCGGACGGAAAAACAGTAAATGTAAAAATCCCGCCTGGTATCGCGGATGGTCAATCTTTGCGGGTTCGCGGGCGCGGGCGTCCCGGTGTAAACGGCGGGCCAGCGGGCGATGCTAAAATTGATATAACCGTCAAGCCGCACAAATATTTTACGCGCGACGGGGATGATTTACGGCTGACGCTCCCGATTACTTTGCAAGAAGCCGTAATTGGAGCAAAAATTATTGTAAATATGCCATTAGGGGATGTCCAAGTTCGCATTCCTACAGGCACAAATTCAGGCACTGTATTGCGCGTTAAAGGCAAAGGTGTCGCGCGCGGAGACCTATATTTAACGATTCAAATTGTTCTAAGTGACCCAAAATCACCCGATCTACGAAAATGGGCCAAGAAAAATCCAGCTGATGCAGATTTTAATCCTCGAAAAAAACTATCCGATTCTTAGGTTGCACATTTTTATCTGCGTAAAAATTTTAATAAACACGTAGAATTACCTGACTTTGGTTCCAAATTTAAGTGAATCTGATTGGGTATAAGACCTTCCCATAGGTGTTAAAATTTACTATGATTAAAACATGAACTCGCTATTCAGATTGAGTTCAGGGGCGCGCGTGTATTTAGGGATTATGAAATCGAATTTTAACATAGCTTTCAAAGCTTTTGGTATGTCGGCCCTCGCTATAGGGTTGTTTTTACCGATGACAGCACAGGCCGAGATTGCTCATCCTTCTGCTATGACATTGAACTCAGTGACTGAAAAAGCACAGTTGATTTCTACGTCTCAAGATGAGGCCGTAGAGCTTTTGGTTCAGAACATGATTTCAGCGAGTGAAGCAAAATCAATCGCACAGAGAAAAGTTAGAAACGGCGAAGTCGTGGATATTTCTCGGAACGGCGGTGTTTACCGCGTTCGAATGATCCGTAAAGACGGACGTGTTATTGATGTTTTCATTGACGCGAAAACTGGACGTGTCCAAAACTAGCCTAAATTATCGGCGTTATTGAAGTCAGCAGGGGTAGCTATGCGAATTTTAGTGGTTGAAGACGACCCAGATCTGTCCAGACAATTATCTGAGGCGTTCAAACATGCGGGTTACGCGGTTGACGTTGCGATGGACGGCGAAGAAGGTCATTACCTTGGCGATACGGAACCGTATGACGCGGTTGTCCTTGATTTAGGTCTGCCTTTAATTGACGGCGTCAGCGTTTTGCAGAAATGGCGTGCGGACGGTCATAAATTCCCAGTTATTATTCTCACAGCTCGGAGCCAGTGGAGCGAAAAAGTTGCGGGCTTTGATGCTGGGGCTGATGATTATTTGACAAAGCCCTTCCATACAGAAGAGCTTATGGCACGTTTACGCGCTTTATTGCGTCGGGCCGCTGGGCACACGACGGATAATCTGGAAATCGGTGGACTGACGGTCGATAACCGCGCGGCGCGCGCCTATGTCGACGGATCTCCGATCAAACTCACGTCACATGAATTTAGATTATTGAGCTATATGGCGACCCATAATGGACGCGTAATTTCTCGGACAGAATTGGTTGAGCATATTTATGATCAGGATTTTGATCGAGATTCAAACACGATTGAAGTTTTTGTTGGCCGTTTGCGCAAGAAAATCGGGGTCGAACGTATCGAAACCGTGCGTGGCTTAGGGTATAGATTGGTCGATCCTGCGGTCTCTAAGGCCTAGCGGATGTGAAGATTCAGGGGCCAAGTTTACTACGACATAATCGGTCTTTGGTTGCCCGCCTTGTACGCGGGGCGGCCATTTGGGCTGTTCCGCTTTTAGCGGTTATCGCGATTGCTCTGATTTGGTTTTATAAAACCTCGACTTATAAATTGTTTGACGATCCTTTGCGGTCTGAAATCACCTCTTTAATTGCTGCGTCTGAAACCCGCCCTGACGGCGCCGGCGCGGGTAAACTCACCCTGACGCGGGAGCCTTTGAACCCGCGATATCAACAAGCTTTGTCCGGTCGGTATTGGTTGATTGGGCGCCTGTCCACAGACGGAAAAATCGAACGCATTGTGGCGTCTCGGTCTCTGTACGAGACAACACTTGAGCTACCCAAAAATGTGGCACGGTATCTTTTAAAAAATCCGGGTGATGAAGTGCGGGCTTATGCAGATGGCCCTGATAATAACGAACCCCTTCGACTTGTTGCACGCTCGGTCATACTCCCGAATATGCAAAACGCGCCTGTCGTGATGGTGGTCGCGGCCGATTCCCGCCCCGCAGATGCCGCGATTAGGCGCTTTGCTTTTTTCGCCGTGGCTCTTATGATTTTATTGACCTGTGGTCTGGTACTTGCCGTATTTGCGCAAGTGCGTCTGGGGCTGCGGCCATTATTTGAGCTGCAAGCGCAAGTGGCGAATGTTCGAGAAGGGCGCAGTGTGTCTGTTTTAGGAGATTACCCTACCGAAATTCAGCCCCTTGCCACGGAGCTTAATTCTCTGATTTCACATAATAAGGATGTTGTGGAACGTGCCCGCACACATGTTGCGAATTTGGCGCACGCTTTGAAAACCCCTCTGGCTGTTTTGATCAACGAATCTCAAGTGTCAGATGTGACGTCGTCTGAAATTGTTAAAAGGCAAAGCGGTTTGATGAAGCATCAAGTCGATCACCATTTGCAACGTGCGCGCGCGGCGGCGCGGGGGCAAATGATCGGCGCCAGTACGCTCGTAAACCCAATTCTCGAAGCTATGGAGCGCACCTTACTGCGTATTTACGGCGAAAAAGACATTGATTTTGATGCTGTGTGCGAAGAGGGTTTGTTTTTTCGCGGAGAGAAAAGCGACCTTGATGACCTATTGGGCAATCTATTAGATAATGCTTGTAAATGGACACAAGATTCTGTGAAAGTCCGCGCCAGTATTATGGAAGAAGACCCAACTAAGATGATTTTATCTGTCGAAGATAATGGTCCGGGTTTGTCAGATGATGAATACGCGCAGGCCATTAAACGCGGTATTCGACTGGACGAAACCACGCCGGGTACGGGATTTGGTTTGGCCATTGTCAGTGATCTCGCCAAAGCCTATCAAGGCCAACTTGTGCTCTCTAAATCTTCAATGGGCGGGTTACGGGCGGTATTGACTTTGCCTGCGCGTATCTAGACTTTGCGAGACTATATGAGCCAAGACCCAACTTCTAAAAACGCAACATTTCCAGATCCTATTCATTTAGAGACGCGTCTCGCAGAGGGGGCCAAGAAGTTTTCACCCACGGCGAACCGCAATAAAGCCCCTATTTTTGAAGCGCTTAATCCCTATCTGAAACCCCAGCTTCGTGTTCTGGAAATAGCTTCTGGTACGGGCGAGCATGCGCGTCACGTATGCGAACACAGACCCGACCTTATTTGGCAACCCTCAGACCCTGACCTTGAATCGCGCCAGAGCCAAAATGCATGGCGGTCTGGGATTGAAACGCAAATGTTAGAATCTAAAAATATTGATGTGACAGAAGCGGGGTGGGCAAAAGAATATCACGGCTATAATTTGATATATTGCGCAAATATGATCCATATCGCGCCGCCTTCGGCACTGACCGGACTTTTGAGCGGGGCAAAAGAGATTTTGCAGGCTGAAGAAATATTCGCGCTTTATGGCCCTTTTTTAGAGGGAAACCAGACGGCTCCGTCTAACTTACAGTTTGATAGAAGCTTAAAGGCGAGAAATCCGCTCTGGGGCGTAAGAGATTTAGCGAATGTTAAGCATATGTTCGCAGATGCAGGGTTTAATATAGAAGCCCATATCGAGATGCCTAAGGAAAACCGACTCCTGATTTTCAAGAAACTCTCGTAAAAGGGCCAGCATGACTCTTTTGTCATGTTTTTGTCATGTTTACGATATGTGCAATGCGTCAAGCTTGCCTTTAATAATGGAGACCCGTGTGCCAACGCGACTACTCATAACCTCTGCCGCACTTATTGCCGGCGCCACTTTCGCGACATTGCCTTTGGCTGTGGCGCAAACGGCGTCACCGCAAGTCTATCCTGCAATTTCGTCAGGCCCGGGACTTCCGACGTCATTAGCGGATTTGGTTGAGCAAATCAGCCCCGCTGTTTTGAATATCAAAGTGACAACAGATGACGGGGAGACCACGACACTCGGTCAGGGGTCTGGTTTTATTATTTCTCCTGAAGGCGAAGTCGTAACCAATTTCCACGTAATTGAAGGCGGCGATAATATACAGGTCGAGTTTAACAATGGCGATCTTTTGCCAGCCAGTATTATTGGTGAAGATCCTGAAACTGACCTCGCGCTTCTTAAAATTGAATCAAATCGTACCTTCCCGGTTGTCAAATTCCATAAGGGTAAGAAAATTCGTATCGGCGATTATGTGGTCGCGATTGGTAACCCATTTGGTATCGGTCAATCCACAAGTCTTGGTATTATTTCTGCCATTGGGCGTGACACAGTCGATAGCGGCTCTTATGTCGATTACATTCAAACAGATGCAACGATTAATACCGGCAATTCAGGCGGCCCGCTCTTTAACCCTAAAGGCGATGTGGTCGGCGTAAACTCTGCGATTTATTCCCCGACGGGGGCGAGTGTCGGTATTGCGTTTGCAATTCCGCATTACACAGCCGAAGAAGTCGTCAATGCGATCCGCCGTCACGGCGAAGTTCGCCGTGGTTGGCTCGGCGCAGGTTTGCGCACGGCTGAGTTCACAGTAGAAGAAGCCGATAGCGGCGTGTTTAAAGCCGGTGCAACGGTGAATAATCTCTATCCTGGCAGTCCCGCTGAACGGGCTGGCCTCTTAGTGGATGATATTATTTTAAATATTAATGGCAAAAGCGTGATCAACTCTGTTGAGGCGACACGCATAATCGGACGTTTGCGTCCGGGTCAAAAAGCCAAGCTTATTATCGAGCGCGAAGAAGTTACTCAGACAATTGTAATTATAATTGATGAACGTCCTGAAAAAGACGACGTCGAACAAATGATCCGCGTTGCGTCTTCTGCCGATGCGGGGGCGATGCCAATGGATATGGCGCCAACCGTTGGGTCTGGCCTGTCTATGGTCGATCTAAGTTCTTCGTTCCGCGATACAATCGGTATGCGTCCGGACCAAGTCGGCGTCTATGTCGATTCCGTGTCGACAGGCAGTGTCGCTGAGCAAAAAGGGTTTCGCGCGGGTATGGTTATCCTCGAAGCCGACCATGAACCGATTGCAAGCGTGAGTGCGTTCAAACGCATGTATGATAAAAACAAAAAGAGTGGCCTTTCGTCTATGACGTTAAAGGTTCGATTGGAAAACGGAAGTGAGAGTTACGTCTCGCTGCCATATGTCTAACATTAAGACGGTAGAAAACGCGCAATAAGCGTTTCGACCAAGGAGTGCAGTATGAGAATTTTGGTGGTTGAAGACGATGAAATTGCGGCAGAATATGTCCGCAAAGGCTTAATGGAAGCCGGTCACGTTGTGGACTTGGCACCTGACGGCGACCTCGGTCTCGAAATGGCCAAAGCGGCGGATTACGACGCGCTTGTGCTCGACCGTATGTTACCTAAACTTGACGGGCTTGATTTACTGGCGGCGCTTCGCGGCGACGGCGACGCAACACCTGTTCTTATTCTCTCAGCGCTCGGCGAAGTTGACCAAAAGGTCGAAGGCTTGCGCGCGGGCGGAGATGATTATCTGGCCAAACCCTATTCATTTACAGAACTTTTGGCGCGGGTCGAGGCCATTGGTCGTCGCTCTGACCCAACTGCAGCTGTGACGAAGTTAAAAGTTGGTGATCTTGAAATGGATCTTTTAGCGCGGACTGTGCGTCGCGACGGAAAAAATGTATTATTGCAACCGCGCGAATTTCGTTTGCTGGAGTGTTTAATGCGCAATGCGGGACGGGTCGTGACCCGCACAATGTTGCTCGAAAAAGTCTGGGACTATCACTTTGACCCACAAACAAATGTGATTGATGTGCATATTTCGCGTCTGCGGGCTAAAATTGATAAAGAATTTGCCGAACCGCTTTTGCACACTGTGCGCGGCGCTGGATACCGTTTGCAGGTTTAAGGCTTGTGTCTTAATCTCAACTCTAATCATCCGCAGGCCCTAAATGACGAAGCATAAAAGCGTCAGACGATTGATTGACGCTTTCAAACGTCTTTACAGAAATACTTTGTTCAGGCTGACGCTTTTGGCGGCCAGCCTGTTCGCCGTTTCGTCTATCGTCAGCTTGGGTTATGTTTATTACGCGACGATCAGTGCGGAACTGGGGCGTGTGGATAATGATATTCTGACCGAAATTGAGGAGCTTAAAGTCCTCTACGGCGAAAAGGGGCCAGACGCGCTCTTGCGCGAGGTTATCTTGCGTCAAACCTCGGGTGAAGGCCTCTATCTTTTGCAAGCGCAAAAACCCGGCGGCGGTACGGTTGTGGCGGGGAATATCAATGAATTTCCAAAATCTGAGGAAAATCCGAAATATGGCCTATTGCCCGGCCAAAGAGACAATGAATATAAGACTGTTGAATTTGAGCTGACGTTTCGCGATAGCGAAGCGTCAGACCTGCAAGCGCGCCGTTCGCGCGCAATCGCAGGGCCGCTTAAAATCAATGATCAAATCACAGGAATTTTGATTGTTGGCCGCGATGTTGAGCCGACAATGCGCAATGAAGAACGGATTCTCAAAGCCATTTTAACGTCGACGGTGATTGCCCTGATTTTGGGGCTTTTGTCAGGTTGGTATGTCTCGCAGAGGTTCTCAAGACGAGTAGAGCATTTCAACCGATTAGCGACGGATGTCCGCGCCGGACATTTAGACCGCCGCGCCCCGCGAAATTATTCCGAAGACGAGCTTGATTTACTGGCTGAGCATTTGAACTCTATGCTCGACCATATTGATACTTTGATGAAAGCCATGCGCTATGCAGGCGATAGTATTGCCCATGACTTACGCTCGCCGCTTACACGTCTGCGCACGCGTCTTGAAACTGCCGCGCATGACATCACGGACGGCCACACATCTCATGTTTTATTATCTGCGGCAGATGACGCGAATGACCTATTGCGGACGTTTGATTCCGTCCTTCGCATTGCAAGGTTAGAAGCAGGTGAGCGCAGAGAGCTTTTGGTCGAATTAGACCCTAAGACCATTCTTGATGATATCGCGGAACTCTATGAACCCGCGTGTGATGATGCGGGCCTGACGTTTAAATCTAATATAAAAGCCGGCGAGCGTGTTCTGGCCGACCGAGGTTTGATCTCGCAAGCAGTTTCAAACCTTGTTGAAAATGCGATTAAATATACGCCCAAGGGCGGGACGATCCATTTGGTCTCAGAACGCATTTCCAATGGACGGTTGGAAATTTCTGTTCGCGATAACGGACCGGGTATCCCGACGATTGATCGCCAGCGCGTGAAAGAACGTTTTGTCCGATTAGAGAAAAGCCGCACGGCACCGGGTAGTGGTTTGGGACTGGCCATGGTGGACGCGATTGCCGATTTACATAGGGCAGAGTTTGTTCTCTCGGATGGTCTGCCGTCAGCTAATCCTGAATATTTAGGCCTGTCGGCCGCTTTGATTTTCCCGCGCGTGAAATCGCGCCGCAATAGCTCGACCGCTTAGGGCGGGGCATGGGACATAATCCGAATTTTCCTAAGATTAGTCTCGCCGTTGAAACGGCCAAAGCTCACGCGCCTTACCTTTTAGAAAGTCTTGAATTATTTCCAGACGTGATTGAGGTCTTGCAAGACCAGACATCCGAGGCATTTGTAAAACAGCTGTTTTCTAACCTGTCCGCTATTCCCGAAGATTTGACCTCAGAAATGACGTCCTTGCGGCTTTTAAAACGTAAGGCGCATTTAGTGATTGCCTTGGCGGATATCGCGCAAATCTGGAGTTGGGTTGAGGTCACAGAGGCTTTATCCCAATTGGCAGATATCTGTATGGATAGACTGCTTTACGCGGTTGCAGTCGATGCGGGGTTAAAGCCAGGAAAAGACACACCCGTTCCAGGTCTGTTTATTTTGGCAGTAGGAAAGTACGGCGCGCGGGAGTTAAATTATTCTAGCGATATAGATTTCAACGTGTTTTACGATCCTGAAATTTTGCAATTACCTGATATGAACCGCGCCGAGCGCACGCTTATACGTCTTATGCAAAAGTTCATTCGGGCGTTCGAACTGGACGACGGCGCGGGATATATTTTCAGAACCGACCTGAGGCTTCGTCCCGATCCGCGGTCAAATGCGATTGTCGTCTCGACCCATACGGCCGAGCGCTATTACGAGGTTCTAGGTCAAAACTGGGAACGTGCAGCGATGATCAAAGCGCGCGTGTGTGCGGGTGATAAAACTATTGGGCAGGACTTTATCGACACAGTGCTGTCCCCGTTTATATGGCGACGAAATCTTGATTACGCCGCGATTGAGGATATTCATTCGATTAAACGTCAAATGCAGGCGGTCAAAGGATTAGAGACGTTGAACGTCGCGGGACATAACCTGAAGCTAGGCTTGGGCGGGATAAGAGAAATCGAATTTTTTGCACAAGTCCAACAGCTTATATTAGGCGGACGTCATCCAGAGCTTCGGCGTATCCGAACCGTTGACGCCTTGAAAACCTTATCAGACGGCGGGTTCGTTAATCCAAAAACTACGGATATTTTGACGAATGCCTATAGCGCTTTGCGCTCATATGAACATTGCGCGCAAATGCGCTACGATGCCCAAACTCATCTTGCACCTGCGGAAGACGAGGCGCGGCTCTCCCTTGCAAAACTCGCAGGCTTTTCGACTTTATCAGACTTTGATCAAAGCCTGAAAACATGCCTGATGACGGTTCACGAGATATATAATGCGCTCTTTCCAGAGGCGGAAACCCTGTCATCAGATATTGGCAGTCTTGTGTTTACAGGGGTGGAGCCGGATCCCGCGACCCTTGAAACCCTGTCTGGACTTGGATTTTCAAATCCGACCTCTGTTTGGCAGGACATGGCAGAATGGCTTGGAGGTCGGATTAATGCCACACGATCAGAACGCTCGCGCGAGCTTTTAACGGCGCTTGCGCCTAAGATATTAAAATTATGTTCCGAGACACGGGCGAGTGACGATGCCTTTTCAGCCTTTGCGAGTTTTTTTACCGAGATTAAAAGCGGACGGACACTTCTGACGATGTTTTTGCGCCATCCTGATCGCCTTCAACATATCATCTCCCTTATGCTTGCATCGCCGCGCATTGGGGAAACGATCGCGCGGCAACCGCGTATATTAGACGTTATGAGCGAACCCGATTTTTTAGATTTTGAAACGGTCAGTTCAGACGTGGCAAACCCTGACGCGCCTTTAGAGCCACTCGATTTTGAGAGCCATTTGGACGGTGTACGACGTCAAGTCAGAGAAGACCATTTCCGAATATGCGCGGCCACATTAAGTGGGAAGTTAAACCTTGCGCGGGTCCCAACTCTTTTGACTGATATTGCGGACGCGGCAGTCAACAGACTCCTGCCGGCCTCTGCACATGAAGTCGAGCGGGTCTTTGGCGAATTGAACGGTGACTTTGCGGTTTTAGGTCTTGGGAAACTGGGCGGACGAGAGCTGTCCCTGTCATCAGATCTCGACATTATGGTCATTTACGAGGCTAAATCTGATGCCGCTAAAACTCTGAATTTCACACGACTGACACAGAGATTGGTCAGCGCCTTATCCGTGCAAACATCTGAGGGCGGTCTGTACGAGGTGGATATGGCTCTGCGTCCCTCGGGGCGGGCAGGGCCTGTTGCGGTCAGCTTGTCGAGCTTTGAGAACTATTATAGACATGCGGCATGGACGTGGGAATATATGGCCCTGACCCGCGCACGTATTATCGCGTCTTCTTCCCCTGAATTTACCAAGCGTCTTGCGAAATCGGTACAAAGTGCCCTGAGCGCGCCGCGACCAGACTTGGACTTTAAAGCCGATATTTTAGATATGCGTCGCCGCACAGCGGCTGAGAAAACACCACGTTCTGATTGGGATATCAAAGAAATGCCCGGCGGCCTTCGTGATATTGAATATATCGCTCAAACGCTTTTACTACAGCACCGCGAAAGCCATTCAGAGATGAGGTTGCGCGCGACAGACACGATGTTACAACATGCATATGACGCGCAAAAACTTTCTGAAACGGCTTTTAACACGCTATCAGACGCCTTTGCATTTTACTCGGGCGTTCAATCGATTGCGGCTATGATTTCGCGGCGACCTATATGGGAATTTGATCCAGATGCCGTCGCGCGATTGGCGCAAAATTTAGAAATTTCTAGCGTCCCATTATTAGAGCGCAGACGAGATGATTTCTACAGTTCCGTTAAAACCTATGTCCAAGAATATTTAGGCCCAGTTTACGCTGCTGGGTAGCGTTTCGCTTGAGCTGGCGGCATATTTCCGTGTGCAGAATTAGGGCCGTTTTGTGGCGCGTGCTGTGCTTGGACATATGGCTGTGGCGCATGCGGCGCAGGGCCTGCTTGGGGTCTGACTTGATGATGCACTGGCGCGTTATGAATTGGTGCATTCGGCCTTGCTACATTCGGCCTTGCTACATTCGGCATTGGCGGCGGTGGTGGCGCAGGTACATATTCTGTCGCAACAGGCCTTGGCGGCGCAATAGGCGCTGCAATTATAGGGGCAGGGCTTCCAGACTGAGGCGTATTCATTGGAGCCGTATTCTGCTCAACAGGCAGCGGCGCTGCGGCGGTTTCTACGGGTTTATCAACCGTATTGTTTGTCAAAACATCTGCGATATCTTGCGCCAAACGTGTGATCTCTGAACCGACTTCATTCGGTGTTTGAGCAATACGCGCTTCTGGTGGTGTGTTTGGTAGCGTAAATGTAATTGTGGTGCCTTCGCCTAGGACGCTTTCAATTTTCAAATTACCGCCGTGCAATTCAACAAGAGATTTAGAGAGTGCCAAGCCAAGGCCAGTGCCCTCATGCTGACGCGAATGCTCACTCTCGATTTGCTCAAACGGCTGAGCCAGACGCTCAATATCGTCTTGGGCAATCCCGATACCGCTATCGGTGACTTTGATGATAATGCCGTGATTATTATAAGATGTTTCCGCGGTGACTTCGCCGCCCTCAGGGGTAAACTTAATCGCATTCGTAAGAAGGTTCAAAAGAACCTGTTTCACGGCGCGGGAGTCGGCTTCAATTTCAGGAAGGTCAACAGCTTCGTAATTTAGCGTCAGGCGGTTTTCATCCGCACGTCCGCGAACAATCCGAATAACTTGGTTGATCATGTCGTTCACTTGCATGACTTCTGTATTCAAAGTCATTTTACCCGCTTCAATCTTAGACATGTCCAGAATGTCATTGATTAAAGAGAGAAGGTGTTGGCCACTAAAGAGGATGTCACCGACATATTCTTTGTAACGGGGATCGCCAAGCGGGCCGAACATTTCTTTCTTCATAATATCAGAAAAGCCGTTAATCGCATTCAGCGGCGTGCGGAGCTCATGGCTCATATTGGCCAAAAATTCACTTTTGGATTGGTTGGCTTCTTCCGCGCGGATTTTTTCTTGCTCATAGTTCTCAGCCAAATCCACAATACGAATTTGAGACTCGCGAAGAACGCTAATCGTTTTTTGCAAGGCCGTTTGATTGACTTCGAGTTGATTTTCTCGCGTGCGAATTTCGGTGATATCTGTGCCCGTTCCCACATGGCTTCCGTCCGTGGTAATGGTTTCTTGATACCGAATCCAACGTCCATCTTTCAAAAGGATTTCCGACCTATTGGGTTCAGATGTCGGTGTCGTATCTTGAATTTTATCTTTTGAATAATATTCGACAGTCGCGCGTGGAACACCAATTTGCAGTTGTCCCGGCTCGAACCCAAAGAAGTTTTCAAAGCGTGTATTCCAAGAGACAAGGCGGCCCATACCGTCCCAGATAACAAATGAATCTGTCATCGCTTCGAGCGCATTACTCAAGCGGGCTTCGGCTGCAATCAAGCGTGTCTGAGTGCCGCGCTGCTCTGTGATATCAATGGCCATACCGATAACGACCCGCGCGGAGTCTGTACCGCGTACGGACGGGCGTCCACGACAAGATAAGGTTACGGGGAGGCGCGCAACGCGAACATCATGATAAAACTCACCTGAAACATGAGCGCGACGGATTAAAGTATTCAGTTTTTCACGATCTGATTCGTGTATAAGTGCCAAAAATTGCGGAACTGTCAAAGTATGTTCTTGGTCAGGTAGACCCATAAGACGCGCGAGAGACTCACTGATAAACGCCGTGTTATTACCGCTATCAATTTCCCAGATACCGCCACTACTGCCGTCAATGGCCGCTTTATAGCGTTGATCAGAGACTTCTGTGATACGGTTAAGTTGTTGAGCGCGTTTGATTTGCCCAAACATATTTCGCGTTAGAATAAACACCAAAATACACGTCGCCCCAAACAAGGTCGCGAAGAATAAAAGGCTCGAGAGCCAATCAGAGGCTAAGGTACGAGGCCGAGACATAAACACGGCAAGTGATGAGTTTGGAATAGGTTGATGTGCAAGCCAAGAGGCTTCGCCGCGAATTGTGTGTTGAGCGACTTGATCAGACCGCACATAAGTCGCGAGTTCCGAATTTGTGATACCGTAATATTTTATCGGGCCTTCTGTGACGATGTCTCTAAAGCCATCAATTATGCGTCCTGTTGACGTCATGATTGAAATATCTTGTTCAAGGTTTTGAACGAGCGTTCCGTTTGCCAGGGCAACAACTAAAAAATTGTCATTCGCTTTGGAAATGATAAGCGGGTTCACAGTCCCGTCTTTGGCAATCAATGAGGAAATACGAATACCAGACTGTGGGAATTTAGAAATATCCGTACTTCCTAACGCTGTTCCGGCATTTTGCGTTGCGGCTAAGATTTGATTATTTGCGTTGATCAATGCGGCTCCGACAACGCCGTTCCCGCGCGAAACTGTATTGATAACCTGTTGTGGACTTCTGCCAGTAGAGACAGAGGCGCCAATCCATTCAATTTGAGCGCCTAAAATACGAGAGACGGCATCTGACCTGTCAGAGACTTCATCGCGTAAACCTTGCGTAACAGCCCGTTCAAATTTATTGTGGTCTGTGTAAAGTTTCGTGCCTGCTGTGATTAAGAAGAATAATAAAAATGCGATGGCGACGTATAAAATTGTTCGTGCCGAAGATTTATCGACTGAATTTTTGAAATCTTTGATCTGTTCGACGATTGAATTATTATTTGGCGTCAAATCTTCGTATACGGGTGTGTTTCCACCAGAGCTGTAAGCCTTTGAAACGGGGGGCGGTGAGACGGGGGGCGGGGTGTGTGCAGATGCCTGTCCGGGTCTTTGTGCTGAACGTTGAAGAGGGGCTTGCCCCATAGCTTGCCCTCGCCCGCTCGTGTGTCTTAAATTCTGTATTGGGGCATGTTGCGGGGCCTGCATTGGAGGCGGGGTGTGTTGGGTTCCAGAACGATGTGCGTTCAAACGTGCGAGGGGACTTCGAGTGTTTGGGGCCTGTGATGTGGCAGATGATGTGACAGGCGCTTGGTTTTGAACATGACCGTTTACGCCCCCGACCGAATACGGCGTGACCCGAGCTTGCTGCGAAGCTTTAGCCCCGCCAATTTTAATCCGTTTAAATGGATTGTTCACTTTAAACCTCTCAAAATCACAGTCATTTTGACTAGAGTGATTCGTTCAGAATTATTAAAGTCCTCAATGCATCAAAAAACCACATAAAAGGTTAAGAAATTCGGATTTCAGGCTCTGGTTTACCAATTGCATAGCCCTGAGCGGCATCAAACCCCATTTCCCGCACGAATTGAAGGATTTCTTGGGTTTCTACCCCTTCCGCGATGAAACGACAGTCTAAGGCGTCTTTGAGCGTCAGAATAGCTTTTAGGATCGCTTTTTCACGCGGTGAGGACAGGGCGGCGGTAACAAATTCACCGTCAATTTTTAGCCAATTTGCGGGGAAAGCGCGCAAATACCGAATAGAGGCTGCGCCTGCGCCGACATCGTCAAGGCATATGGGATGACCTTGGTTTCGAAGCGTTGAGAGAAGCTCTGTCGCTTTGCCTAAGTCTTTCATATCCCATGTTTCTGTGAGCTCGATCATGAGCTTTTCTGGCGCGGCCTGAAATGCAGATAAACATGCGAGCACAGTTTTTGAAAACCCGTCTTTGTCGACAGATGCGCCTGACAGGTTAATCGCAATACCCGGACTGTCAGGTTCCGCGTTTAAAACCAGTATGGCTTGGGCGAGCATGGATAGATCAAGATCTTTGATCGTCCCATTGATTTCAGAGGAGCGTAAGAGGCCTTCTAGCTCCTTGTCCTCGTCAAACCGCACTAACCACTCATAGTGATGGATTTCATTTGTATCTAACGACACAATAGGTTGACGCATTACGGAAAAACGTTGTTCCGAAACATGGGTTCTAAACCCAGAGGCAGTTCTAAGATCAGTCATAGCCCTGAAAATAAGGTCTATGGATAAATAAAACCCTTACAACGTGCTTTAAACACAGCTTAAACCCTTGGAAAATGACCAAATTTACGCGCGAGGCTGTGCGTTCGCATTACCCTCTTATCTTCAGCCTCTTATCTTGGTTGCGATTTCTAGGACATTTTTTGACGGATTTTTAGAAATCACGCTGTCGAGTTGATCTTTTATCAAACCCTGACGCGTTATATCCAATTTGCGCCAGATTTCATAAACGCCTAGCAAACGCGCGGCAACTTGTGGGTTCCGACTGTCCATTTCCAAAATATTCTGTGTGAAAAACTCATAGCCTGATCCGTCAATCGCGTGAAAGAGCATAGGGTTTGACATTGCAAATCCGCCGATTAAGGCGCGCACACGGTTGGGGTTGCGCGCAGAAAAGGCCTCGCTTTTTGTAAGCGTGTAAAGTGCATTTATTCCGTCCGAATGTGGGCGGCCTGCTTGCACAGAAAACCACTTATCAATGACGAGGGGATTGTCTTTCCATTTTGTGTAAAAGTCTTCCATAGACTGCTCAACTCTTAGGCCGCCAAGACGGGTCAAAGTCATAAGAGCCGACAGCTCATCCGTCATATTTCCAGAGGTTTTAAACTGCGATATCGCAAGTTGAGCCGTCTGCGGATGAAGGCCTGCGCCAAGTAAGGTCAAAGCCCGATTTTTAAGGGCTCTACGACCTGCCGCCTCAGCCGTCGGCAGAAACGTCCCTGAATCTTTTAGGCCGTGATAAAGCTCTATCAATTGCGGCGCGAGCGCGTCTGAAACCGCCCGAGACAGCCATTTCCCCGCAAGGGATACAGCGATAGGATCTGATTGGTCCAAGTTTTGTAAAATTTCAGAATCAGATGGGTTTGATAACATTAAGGCTTTGAAATCATTGTCGAATTTTTCGTTCTCTAATGTCGTTTTTAGAGCGTTAGTATAGCCTTTTAGTGCAAGGTTTGCGGGCGGCGTCTTGCCTTTTTCTAAAGACAGCGTCATGTCCGAGATTAAGCTCCGCGCGATCGATTGACCCGCTTCCCACCGTGTAAACGGGTTTGGATCTGAGCCCATGAGCCTTAATTTATCTGCGACAGAATAGGTGTCTTTTAAAATGACCGGCGCGGAGAAATCTTGCAAAATTGAGACGGTGACGTCTTTGTGAGGTGTTTCAAACTCGACTGTCATCTGCGTATCCGTTAACACGCTCAGTTGAGGGTCTGAAACGGGACCGTTATCGTCAATCAACTGCCATTTGATCGGAATCACTAAGGCGTGCTTCTTTTTCTGACCCGGCGTTGGACGCGTCTTCTGCGTAAATGTGATCGAGACAGACGAGTCTGTCATGTTTGACTGAACCGAAAGTTCTGGCGTGCCCGCTTGTGAGTACCATAACATAAATTGGGACAGGTCTTTGCCAGATGTGTGTTCAAAACAGGTTATGAATTGTTCCACTGTGGCGGCCGTGCCGTCCAAAGTTTCAAAATAATAGTCACAGCCTTTGCGGAAACCTTCCGCGCCGAGGAGCGTTTTAAGCATTCGAATAAGCTCTGCGCCTTTTTCGTAAATTGTCGCCGTATAGAAATTATCAATTTTCATATATTCAGACGGTCGCACGGGATGGGCGAGCGGTCCGGCGTCTTCTGGGAATTGTCGCGAACGCAGGGCGCGTACATCTTTGATGCGCGAAACGGCGGCGCCGCGCTCATCTGCCGTAAATTCTTGGTCACGGAAGACGGTAAAGCCTTCTTTGAGGCAAAGTTGGAACCAATCACGGCAGGTGATGCGGTTGCCTGTCCAATTGTGGAAATATTCATGCGCGACAACGGATTCGATACGCTCGAAATTAAAATCTGTCGCGCTTTCGCCGTCCGCAAGCAGGAGGGCAGAGTTGAAAATATTCAGACCTTTATTTTCCATAGCCCCGAAATTGAAATCGCGGACGGCCACGATCATAAAACGGTCCAGATCATATTCGCGGCCAAAGGCCTCTTCGTCCCATTTCATAGAGCGCTTCAGCGCGTCCATCGCATATTCAGAACGCTTTGCGTCGCCGGGATCGACATAAATTGTCAGCGGAATATCACGACCCGACATCGTGGTGAAGCTGTCTTCTAAAATATCAAATTCACCTGCGACAAGCGCAAAGAGATAGGCTGGTTTGGGGAAGGGGTCTTCCCAGATTGCGTAATGTCTGCCGTTTGGCAGGTCTCCGTGATCAATTCTGTTTCCATTGGCCAAAAGGTACGGATTGTCTTTCTTTGACGCCGTGATCTGAACCTTAAACACAGATAAAACATCAGGGCGATCCATATAATATGTAATACGTCTAAAGCCTTCGGCCTCGCACTGTGTGCAATAACGCCCGCCTGAAACATAAAGACCCATTAATTTCGTATTCGCTGCGGGATTACAGACGGTTTTGATTTCCAAAGAGAATTGATCTGGCAGATTATCCAAAATCAAATGTGATTGCGTCAACGTATACGCTTTTCGTGCGAGAGGCTTTCCGTTGATGGATACGGATTTCAGATCAATATCTTCGCCGTCGAGGACAAGCGGGCCATCTGCTTTGCGTGTCACGTCGATTTTTGAATGCACTTTTGTTTCTTTTGGAGACAAATTGAAATCAAGTAAAACCGAGGTAAATTCAAAATTGGGCGCCGTGTAATCCGACAGACGTGTAGGTTCTGAATTTGTTGGGGGGGCAATATCGGTACGCATAAAAGCTCCTATTGGACGACGCGCGAGGTTAGGCTTTACGTAAGACCGATAGGGCTGAATTTAAACCCTTTAATGCAATTGATTTGAATGCATTTTCTAAAGTCAGACCTTTCACCGATATCAGACCGACATAAGGGGTGGACTTTTTGCCCAAATGTCTTAATGCCACGTCCAATTGCTATACACGCGCATGGGCGCGAAAATTCAGGCTTCCCGATATGACAGATTCCATTCAAACCCTTCGCAATGTTGCGATTGTGGCCCACGTTGACCACGGTAAAACGACCCTTGTTGACAAACTCCTCCGCCAATCCGGCACGCTCGATGAACGCGGCGAACGCGAAGAACGCGTTATGGACAGTAACGATATTGAAAAAGAACGCGGGATTACCATTCTTGCAAAGAACACAGCCATTCGTTGGGATGACCCAGACGGCACAAATTGGCGCATCAATATCGTCGATACGCCAGGACATGCGGACTTTGGCGGCGAGGTCGAACGCGTCCTCTCTATGGTCGACTCAGTTGTCCTACTTGTTGACGCCGTTGAAGGCCCAATGCCGCAAACAACATTCGTGACCAAGAAAGCTTTGGCCCAAGGCCTAAAGCCGATTGTGGTTGTGAACAAAGTTGACCGTAACGGCGCGCGTCCTGATTGGGCCGTTGACCAGACATTTGATTTGTTTGACCGCCTCGGCGCAACCGAAGAACAGCTCGATTTCCCAGTCGTCTATGCCTCAGCCTTAAACGGTTGGGCGAGCGACACGGTGGATACAGTCGGCGAAGATATGAAACCGCTTTTCAAAGCGATTGTCACGCATGCCCCTGTCCCTGATGTCGATCCAGACGGCCCGCTACAGCTTCAAGTCTCTGCGCTGGATTATAATTCTTATACAGGTGTTATCGGTATTGGCCGTGTTGTCCGTGGTAAAATTAAGAAAAACCAACAGGTTATTGTCGCATCCCCAGACGGGAAAGAGCGCAAGGCGAAAGTCCTTGTCCCTTACGGCTTTATGGGCCTTGAGCGGGTAGAGATGGATGAAGTCTCAGCGGGCGATATTGTCGCCTTTACGGGCATTGATAAGCTCGGCATTTCGGACATGATCTGTGATCCTGACAATGTCGATATGCTCCCGCCGCTCTCTGTGGACGAGCCGACAATCTCTATGACCTTCCAAGTCAATGACAGCCCATTTGCGGGTCGCGAAGGTAAATATGTGACGTCGCGGAATATCAAAGACCGTTTGGATAAAGAGCTTATTCACAATGTGGCGCTCCGCGTTGAACAGCTAGAAGAAGCCGATAAATTCCGTGTTTCAGGCCGAGGCGAATTGCATTTGTCTATCCTAATTGAGAACATGCGCCGCGAAGGTTACGAGGTCGCGATTTCGCGTCCGCAAGTGATTAACAAAGAAATTGACGGCGAAATTTGTGAACCTTGGGAAGCTATGACGGTTGACGTCGAAGAAGAGCACCAAGGCAAGATTATGGAAAAGCTTGGTGAGCGTAAGGGTAACCTTAAAGACATCGTGCCTGACGGTCGTGGACGTGTGCGTTTAGATTACGAAATCCCGACACGCGGTCTGATTGGTTTCCGTTCTGAATTCCTAACACTTACATCGGGTTCTGGTCTTTTATACCATAACTTTGATCGTTACGCGCCGCGCGGTAAAGGCGTCATCGGCGGACGTCAAAAAGGCGTTTTGGTGTCTAAAGACACGGGCAAAGCCCTCACATTCGCGCTTTGGAACCTCCAAGAGCGCGGACGTATGTTCATTGGTCACGCCACAGAAGTTTACGAAGGTATGATCATCGGTATCAATGCCCGTGAAAACGACCTCGTCGTGAACCCGCTTAAGGGTAAGCAGCTTACCAATGTTCGTGCCTCTGGTACGGATGAGGCCAACGTCCTCGTCACACCAATCGACGTGACGCTGGAATACGCGCTTGAATTTATCAATGACGACGAACTCGTCGAAGTGACGCCTGAATCTATCCGTATCCGTAAACGCTACTTGCTCGAGCATGAGCGTAAGAAAGATGCCCGTCGTAAGGACGCGCTCGATAGCTAGAGTTTAGCTGTTGAGATTAGAATAAATTAAGCCGCCCCGTTTCAGTCGAAATTGGGCGGCTTTTTTATAAAGACCTTAGGCTTTCATGGCGCTGATGAACCCGTCTAGGAAAGACTCTCCGTATAGGGAGAGAATAATAAATAAAATTACCGCGAAGACGACCGATTTCAAATCTATTTTGTTTTTCTGCTTTTCCATATTTGTTCCCATGTCTCGAGTCTCAGCCGTATATCATTAAGCTAAGGCTTTTACATCCCCGCAATCACCCGCGCCAAATTCTCTTTCGCTTGCGTCTCCAATTTCGCCTGAAAATATTCCGTGTAATAAATTTGCGTTCGCTCCAAAAAGCCCTGCAAGATACCTTTGCGGGTTTTGTTAAAGAGCGGGGCAGGGACCCATTTATACTCGAACCTGACGTCTTTTTCGAATTGGTCATAGATGTGTGGAGGCGTGCCGAGAATGCTGAGGTCTATGTCGAGCATGAATTTGGCATCTGTCTCGTCCGGGGCTTTATGGGCTTTGGTGAGGATGATAAGGTCAAAAACCCGCGTCGCGCAGGCCGCATCGACGCCGTTCTTCAGTAGGAATGTCTTAGCGAGGTCTGCGCTGTCTTCTTCATTCGTTTTAGAGAGGGGTTTGTAAATTACGTCGTGAAACCAAAGGGCGAGTTCGACTTCGTGCGGGGCGTTCAGTTCGTTTTCAACCGCGCTTAAATGACGAAAGCAGGCCTCGATATGATCCAGCGTGTGATAGGCGCGGTGTTTCTCACTATATGATTTTATTAAACGCTCATAGGTCGCGTTCTGTTCGGGTAGACCAAATTTTGCCATAAGGCGGCCCCAACCGTGTTGAGAGCTTTTAGACGACAGGGATTGTTCTGATTTTTCAACGTTCATTTAGCTATGAGTTTTGTTCTGTGTGCGAGACATACGAGAATAGACGCCGTTTACGGCGCTTTGTCACGTGATATTCTTGAGAACACGCCAAAGGGTTTGACCTATGGGAGGCGTTTTTGTGCCCAGTTTTGTATGTCCATTCCGACGTTTTTTACGCCTTGGATAAACTCTGGAAGGGTGACGGGGCCAAGAAAAATATAAAGCGTAATAATAAGGAGGATTATAAAAATCAGTTTCTTATTCGGTTTATTTTTTTTGCGTTTCATCTTCACACTCTTTGCCTCAACACATCAGCAAGCTAAGGTATAAAGGTCTAATAAGTGTTAAATACACTGTAGAGTTGATTGGGTGAGGTGGTCTCGGAGCACGAGTCTCGCTGATATAATGAAAGGCTGCCTAGCGAATAACTTTAAGCGGTGGCCGCTCATAACCCCAAATTGAGGCCGCAGATTTCACGAGCTCTGATTCTTCCTTGCGGTATTCATTATCTGAAACCGAAATAGAGACCATCGCGTCATAGATGTTTTCAACGTGTAGATCTTCTTTGAAACGGGTCAGAATCCGCAAGACAAATGTGTTTTTACGCGCGCTTTGTAGTTTGTCCTCAAAGGTTTTTTGATGCCGTGCGAGCCAGGCGCGCAGCGCAGCCTCTGAGAGGGCTTCGAGTTCAAACAGATCTAAGAGATGCGTGGCCTGTACGCAAAACTCCGCGATTTCAGGCTCTTTGACTTTGGTGTCAATTATAACCGTAATGGCGAGCGGTGTCAGAACATCATCATGCGTAAAATCAGTCATCTACGGTCTGTCCTCTCATTTTTTGCGGAATGGCATTGCAATGTGATGTCCCATAAAGCCTAATTTTCTTAATTTCAAGTCTGTTCACCTGTGGTTCAGGCTTCTCCAAGGCGAATTTTCCTAAAATTAATGATAGTCATTAGTTTATTCTTTCGAATTGACTTGCAATTTTTGCATAAAACCCTACATGCAAGCTATCGATTATGGCCAGACGACCGGCTTACTAACCGTGCAGCGCCCATTCCATCCGGACGCAGTGAGCACGGGGACTAGTTTTTTTTCTTCCAATGTCGACGACCCGCACAGGGACAAATTTTTGAACTTGTGCACTAATTTAATGACGTGAAAGGAAAATTACATGTCAGAAATGAAAGCAGGAACAGTTAAGTTCTTCAACGCCACAAAAGGCTTCGGATTCATTGCACCAGATGGTGGCGGCGACGACGTATTTGTACACGTGTCAGCTCTACAGAACAATGGCATTCACAGCTTGAACGAAGGCGACAAAGTCTCTTTCAACACAGCTGTTAATCAGCGTTCAGGCAAAACTGCCGTGGATTCAATTTCTATGGCGTAAGCCCCTGAAATTAAAAAATTTGGGTCGTTACCTTTTAGGTAGCGGCCCTTTTTTTATGCACGATTTTTGAATTTTATGCGGTATAGTACGCCGAGAGCAATTCAGGTAATATACCTAGAAGGGCATAATTTAAGCGCAATCGCGCCATAGAAAATCGGGGATATATTATGGAACATTTTTTAGCACCAGTTTTGGTCTTGATCGTCTGGTCACTTATTATTTGGTGCTTGATGTATGTCCGGCGCATTCCCGCCATTCAGGCCCTCAAACTTGACCCGCAGAGCACGCGGTCTCCTGTGGGTGAGTGGCGTCAAAAATTGCCCGAAAAGGCCGAAATCGCCGCCCATAATTATAATCATTTGATGGAACAGCCGACGATATTTTACGCGCTTATGTTTACGATCTTCCTGATGGATAAGGTCACACCCCTCGCACTCTATTGCGCGTGGGGATATGTGGCGCTGCGTATCGTGCATAGCCTTGTCCAAGTGACGGTCAATAAGGTTATGCTTAGGTTTGGTGTCTTTACGCTCTCGACAATTTTATTGATTGTCGCCGCGCTCAGCACGTTTGCCAAACTCTTTTAAGTCACGAAATTGCGTCGTTTGAAAGCGCGTCCCACACAGCGCTGAGCGCAATAAAGTCGCAACTCTCGTCTGGGTCTCTATCATTATTGAGGTCTGCAGGCGAATTGCGTGTGATGATAATGCCAAGCGGTATGCCTGTATCTGCGTCAATAACAGGGCCGCCGCTCATGCCTGAAACAACTGGCTCGTCGGGGGTTTCAATGTGAATAATCCACGTCCCCGACCCGCCGCCGCGCTCAATATATACATGGCCTTTTCTATATTCCACATGGCGGGATCCCGCAGGATAGCCGCGGACGATAACACGCTGTCCGATCAGCGGGGCAGGTGGGCGTGTTCGCGGCAGTTTGCATCCCAGTAGAGCCGCGTCGAGGCCACCGGGCCAAGATATAAGCGGTGCCTTGGCAAAGGGGGGCAGGCGTTCTCCTGCCTCTGTGATGCAATGTCCCGCCGTAATCCATCCATCCCAATGGGGAAAGAATGTCGCGTAACATTGAAAATGGGCTTCATTATAAAAATGGCGCCGAATAGAGGTGGCTTTCTCGGCCTTAAGCGGTTTTGGGTCACCCCAAGGATTGCGTCTCTGACTTGGCATAGACGGCGTAGCAGGCGGTGTCTGAACCTGCATATCAGAGACATTCACGCGAGGGGACTGCGCAATTGGCGTGCGCGAGGTTTTGCGTTTAAATGGCCAGAACGGAAATGGCATAAGAGTCCTTTTAACTTGTCGCCTGCATCGCGTAGGGATATTCAAGGCTATGCTATATTTTCAAAACTTCAAAACAATACTGTCCGTAAAACATGTGAATCATATGGGACGTGTCTGCGTCGCGGCTGGGGTGTTCATGTTTGCAGGGTGTTCGACTGTGACTGACACCGCCCAAGAGGCGAGTGTTCCCATTCAGGTCAGCCAAGTTGAAACGATCCGTATTGTTGATGCGGCTGTGCCTGTGCCTGAGCCTGAGCCTAAAGTGTCAGAGCCATCTCAACTCGCCTACACCCCACAATCACACAAGACCGAAACTCATTCGGCGGGAACCGATTCAACTGATGTCGCCCATGCGGCCGCTGCAGACGATCATAGCGCGCCGCATAGCGCGCCGCACAGCGCTCAAGAGGCGCGTCCCTATGATAAGGCAAGAGACGCACAGGCCGATGTTGCAATGGCATTGGCGGACGCGGCCAAATACAATAAACGCGCTATGATCGTGATGGGCGCGAATTGGTGTCATGATAGTCGCGCCTTGGCGACGCATTTTGAGACTGAGCGCTTTCAAACTTTATTGAATCCCAATTACGTGGTGACATATGTCGACGTCGGTCAAAAAGACCGCAACGAAGACATTGCGCGGCGGTTTGGTTTGAAAGAAGGGATCGTCGGCACACCGACGGTCATTATCACCGACTCTAATGGTACGGTTTTAAATCTTGATACAGCGCCGACATGGCGCAATGCTGCAAGCCGTACAGAGGACGCGACCTTCACCTATTTCGAAGGCTTTGCAAAATAACTCCGCAGAAAAAGGGCGCTTATGTTTATTGGTCACTATGCATTGGCCCCGCTTGCGGCCGCGCCAGTCTTTGCACTTAAGGGTGAGTTTAAACTCTGGCACGGATTTTTAGCCGTGCAATTGGTCGATTTTGTCTGGGCGGTTTTTATCCTCTTAGGCCTTGAAAAGGCTCGAGTTGTGGAAGGGTTTACCCAAGCGAATGCGCTGGACCTTCACTTTATGCCGTATACGCATTCTCTCTTGTTTACAGCATTTTGGGCTTTGCTGGGCGCTCTCGGGTTTAAAATTCTATCAGGCTCTAAGTCATGGCGAGGGAGTGTCTTGTTTGCAATCCTTGTTATGTCGCATTGGGTCGGGGATGTTTTGGTACATGTTCCCGATATGACGTTTTGGCCGGGTTCAGTGAAAGTTGGTTTTGGGCTTTGGAATACGCTCGCGCTAAGCCTTCCGCTTGAGCTGGGTCTGACGTTCGCGGCTTTTGTTTATTATATTAAAAAGACAGAGCCGAAATCACCGCGTGCGACTTTGTGGGCGAGTGCCTTTTTGGGTTTCCTCGTGATTTTGCAACTCTACTCAAACTTTGGCCCGACGCCGAAATCGATGCACGAAGTCGCAATCAGCGCGCTACTGGCCTTTAGCTGTCTGGTTTTTTGTGCGGCACGCTTTGAGACGACCCGTCTTTTACCCGCTTTGCACGGAAACCTCGCCCCGTCATAATCGCGTCTTTGCCAAACCGCGCGCGCGCCGTGTCTGATGCGCGTTCCGCAATACCGCGCCTCAATGCGCTGGGATCTAAAAGATCTCCGCTATCGCCTATCAAGGTTTCAAGACTTGAGATACCTGCGCCGATTAAGCGGTAGCGTTGTAAACCTCGGCCTTTCTTTATCTCGGCTTCTAATAAAGGTTCACAGGCCCGAAATATCGCGTCCGCCAATTGTACGGCTTGGGGCAGGGTGCGTCGCCGCGTAACGGTTTCAAAGTTTTGACTTTTAAGCTTTAAGGTCACAACCCGTCCTGCAATATTCAAAGCTTTCGCGCGGTCCGCCGTTTTCACACTCAACGCCCAAAGCTTGTCTTTCAAGGTTTCTAGATCAGATATATCTTCGTTAAATGTCGTTTCTGACGACACGCTTTTTCGGGCACTGCCGGGTGTGACGGATCGGTTGTCTTCGGCACGCGCCAAACGGGCCAGATGCAGACCGCTATCCCCAAACAATTTCGCCATGTCTTTGTCTGTGCGTCTGCGCACATCCGAAATGGTAAAGATGCCCTGCTTATTCAAACTTTTTGTAAAGGCGGGGCCAACCCCGTAGATAAAGCCGACGGGCTTGTCTGCGAGGAATGCCAGCGCGTCCCCCCGCCCAAGAACCGCAAAGCCGTAAGGTTTATCTAAATCAGACGCAGTCTTTGCGAGGAATTTATTATACGACAGCCCAACAGACACCGTCACTCCGACCTCTTTTAAGACACGGTTTTGCAGGGTTATCAGGCTTTGCGCGGGGGTCATATTATGCAGGCGTTGCGTCCCTGTTAAATCCAGAAACGCCTCGTCAATCGACAGGGGTTCCACAAGTGGGGTCAGGTCTTTCATCATATCGCGGATACGTTTGCCCTCATGGGAATATTTCGCCATATCGCCGCGCACGACAACGGCATGCGGGCAGGCCTTCAGCGCCTTGAACATAGGCATGGCAGAGCGCACGCCGTAAACCCGCGCCGTGTAACAGGCGGCGGCCACGACGCCGCGCGTTCCGCCGCCGACAATCACGGGCTTATTGACAAGGTCGGGATTATCACGCTTTTCAACAGAACAAAAAAATGCGTCGCAATCGACATGGGCAATAGACAGGTCTGCAAGTTCGGAATGTTGAACACATCTGCGAGATCCGCAATTTGAACATATATCCGTGCCATCACTCATCCCGTCAAACGTATGGGCGCACTGTTTGCAATAGGCTGTCATATGGGACTTTTGAGGGGCAAAGTGTTGGCCTGATATAATCGTGTTCCGTGAATGTTCTAACGATATATTAAAGGGCGTGGTTAATCCACTGCTAACGCCGCAAACACGCTTGATTAAGGATATGAGTGTATCAAGTGGACATCAAATAAGACACGCGCAGGCAACGACCTGTATATTGGTGAACCGGGATAAAATGCTACAAATCATGCCAAAAAAAGTTCTCATTGTCGAAGATAACGAATTGAACATGAAGCTGTTTGCTGATTTGCTCGACGCCCATGGATATGAGACCGCTCAGACCCGTGAAGGCCTAAAGGCGATCGATATTGCCCGCGTTTTTAAACCCGATTTAATCTTGATGGATATTCAGCTCCCAGAAGTTTCTGGGCTCGAAGTCACAAAATGGATTAAAGACGATCATACGCTCGCAGATATTCCCGTTATCGCCGTGACCGCCTTTGCGATGAAAGGCGACGAAAAACGTATCCGAGACGGAGGGTGCGAAGCCTATATTTCAAAGCCTATTACTGTGGCGTCTTTTTTGGCGACCGTTCGTCAATTCGTCGACGCGAAATAGGCGCGGCACAGTGAGCGCTCGTATATTGGTCGTTGATGACCTTGCCCCAAATCTTCATTTGCTCGTCGTAAAGCTCGCTGCGGAATATTACGATGTTCTAACGGCGACAAACGGCGAAGAAGCCCTTGAAATCGCCGCCACAGAACGGCTTGACCTGATTCTTATGGATGCGATGATGCCTGGAATGAACGGGTTTGACGCGTGTCGTCACCTGAAAGAAAATCCTGATACGTGGCATATTCCTGTGGTCATGGTCACCGCGCTCGAAGAAACCAAAGACCGGATTCGCGGCTTAGAAGCGGGCGCAGATGATTTTATTACAAAACCGATTGATGATTTTAATCTTATGGCGCGCGTGCGCTCATTGCTCCGATTGAAAATGGTCACAGACCAGTTGATCAGCCATTCCAGTTCAAACTCCGCCAGTTCTCGGCCCGCTTTGGATAAGATGAGCAATAAGTCGGGCAATATCCTCATTATCGAAGATCATACAACACGCGCAAATAAAATTGCGGGGCCACTGTCCAAACAACATAATGTGTCGATTGCCACAGATCCAGCCGTGGTCACTGCCCATATTAAACGGGGTATTGATCTGGTCATCGTCAGTCTTGTCTCTGATAATTTTGATGGCCTACGTTTATGTGCCTCTATTCGCCACGACGAAAATGGACGTGATGTACCCATTCTGGTGGTCGGCGATCCCGAAGACGAGGCGCGCCTGATACGCGGTTATGATTTAGGTGTGAATGATACGCTTATGCGGCCGATCGATGTTGAAGAATTAAAAGTAAGAGCGCGCTCGCAACTGAAACGAAAATTTTACGCAGACAGCCTGCGCGATAATTTCAATGAAAGCCTTGAAATGGTGATTACAGATAGTCTTACGGGACTAGGAAATCGTCGCTATTTTGAACGCTCTATTGAGCCCTTTTTTGACGATTTAGCAACCAGCGAAGAAGTCTTCTCGATCATGGTTTTTGATATTGATCACTTTAAACGGGTCAATGATATTTTGGGCCATGATATGGGCGACCAAATCCTCAAGGAAGTCGCCGCACGGCTTGCTTCAAACATGCGCGCGGTCGATATAGTTTCGCGTTACGGCGGCGAAGAATTTATGATTGCTATGCCTGATACATGCGAGGCGGACGCCCTTGTCGCGGCTGACCGTATTCGCGGCCTAATCGGCGGGACGCCAGTTTATGTGAAAGGCCAAGCTTTGCATATTACGACCAGTGTCGGTGTTGCCGAAGTTATGCCAGATGAAAAACTCCGCGACGTGTTTAAACGCGCCGACTCGGCGCTCTACCGCGCCAAAACGGCGGGTCGAAATCGGGCGCTGTCTGCGAACACAAAAAAAGCCGCCTAAAGGGCGGCTTTTTCCGTAATGGTTCCAGTAAAATCTATTTGATTTTACCTTCTTTGAAATCCACATGCTTGCGGACAACAGGATCATATTTCCGCTTGACCATTTTCTCAGTCATTGTGCGAGAATTCTTTTTGGTTACATAAAAATAACCCGTATCCGCTGTCGAGTTCAGGCGGATCTTAATTGTGGTTGGCTTCGCCATGGCTTTCGCCCTTCCTCAGTCAAATTTGAAGCGCGAGATATACGCAATCATGCGCATGTGTCAACTGTTCAATATCAAGCACGCAAATTTAACGGGACGGGATTTTGGAAAAAAGGATGGGTTTGAACGGCCGTGAAGGGTGGCGGCGTAAGCTTGAACTTGTTCGAAAGGGTTTGGGGCTTGTGCGAGTGGTGCGTGGGTCGGTTTTATCCTCATGGCGGACATTATCCTAAATTTTTATTCGGACCGCAATGACGGCGGAGCGGACATAAGATGAGCGGCAAGACAGAATTGTGATTTCATCAATTATAGCTCTTCTTCACATGTCAAAGCATGTAATAACACATCATGGAAATATTTAATAAACTTGATGTTGAAGGGTACGTGTTCTTGGAAAGGCACTGCCCTGAGCTATCAATGAAAGCTTTAATATATAATTTGGAAACCACACATTCTTTAGTCGCACAATCCGACATAGTGCAGCTAATTCCAAAGAACATATCGGAAAGCACACCAAATACTTATAGCGGACAATATGGGTATGATGATTTTCCAATGCATACCGATCTGGCTCATTGGAATAAACCTCCCAGATATCTAATGCTGAGGTGCCTAATTGGAGATGCCCAGGTTTCTACAAATATCCTTGATTCAGAAAAAATAATTGAGGCTGTTGGACGCAATTTATTGGAACGCTCTTTAGTGAAGCCGCGCAGACCGGTTAATGGACGAACTAGCCTGATGAAAATACTGAAATCGGGCAATCCAAATATGCTTCGATGGGATCAATCCTTTATCGTTGCAGCTTCTTCAACAGGAGAAAAAGGTATTTCTGAAGTTAACAAGGTCTTGGCCCAGATAGCCCCAATTGAAGTTGTTTTAGAGAATACATATGATACGGTAATTATTGATAATTGGCGTATGTTGCACAGTCGTACAGCAGTGCCGTTTAACAGTGAGCGTAAGATTGAACGCGTATATTTAGGATGTGCAAATGACTCTTAAAACGCCAGCAAGCTGGGACAAAGAAGCACTCCTTATGAAAGCTCAAAGATACAGTGAGCAAATGAATGAACACGATGCAACGGATTGGCAGTTTGTTCTATGGTCTAGCTTTGCATTAGAGTTCCTAGGCCGCGCAGCGTTATCAAATGTTAGCCCAGTCTTACTTGCCGACCCTAAAAACTGGAACAACACATTACATGCGCTCGGCTACGAACCAACCGAAAAGAAATTTTTACCTAAGTCTATTGCGATTTCTTTAGTATTGTCCCGTCTAGGTGAAATTTATCCTGATTTTGACAATGAACTTGTTAAGTTTTGTATTGGTCACACAGGCATGAGAAATGCTGAACTTCACTCAGGAGATCTGCCGTATGATGATTTGAAACAATCATTATGGTTGCCTAGTTATTATAGAGCTTGGACTGTTTTATTGAACACAATGGGCGTCACTTTAGCTGAATTATTGGGGAGCAAAACAGCAGATGTGGCTGCAAAGTTAATCGCAGCAGCAGCCGATGATGCTGCCAAAACGGTACTCGGAAAAGTTCATTCTCATAAGGCAGTTTGGGATGAAAAAGGCGCAGGCGAAAAAGATACTTTAGTAAAACAAGCTGAGGTTTGGGCTACAAAACATTACGGCCATCGAGTGAAATGTCCTTCGTGTGATTCAACAGCAATCGTACAGGGGGAACCTACTTCCGCTCCAACAACTAAACTCAATGATGACTTAATTGTAGAAAAGCAGGAATATTTACCAAGTAAGTTTGAATGCATAGCATGTCGTCTGAAAATTTCAGGATTATCTTATCTGAGACATGCAGGCCTTGGCGACATATATATTAGCACAGATGAATATGATGCCGCTGAGTATTATGCGCCAGAGGAAGATTGGAACCCCTATGAAGAAGATAATAACGAGCCATTTTAATCAACGTTTGGCAGTTTTTTCCAATGTCCTCTTTCGGGGAGTTTGAGACATAAATCCTAAATGCTCTAATGTCTCCTTTGCCCCCAATGCGGATTATTCCTCAATCGAAGAAGACTTAAAAATCAAATCCCCTAAGGAAACTCACCCTGCTTATACGTACCGCGTTCCATGCGGGAGTAGAAGATCGTGTCGCTTTGGTGACCTGTTTCGAGGTATTTTTGCAAGACGTGCAACATCATCACGGTGGCGCGTTGGCAGTCGAGATTTTTAATTTCCTCAAATGTGAACCACCCGACGTTTAAAAGCTCCGCGCTGTCTCGGGTTGGGGGCGGGATGTCGAGGTCTAAATGTTTGATGAAAAACCACGTATCAAAACGTTTATGGCGGTGCGGGGGCGTAATGGCGCGGCCAAAGACTTCGACACCGTCAAGGCTCGGGAGCTGTCCTGTGTCGTAAAACGCTTGCCAGCTGGGGTCGCTATGGGCGGCTTTGGGCGTTTTGGCCTTCGTGCCGAGCATGAGCGATGTTTCCTCATACGTTTCGCGCACTGCCGCTAAGGCCACGGCGCGGGCTTTGCGGGGCGAATAGGCGGCTTCTAAAATAGTTTCCGCTTTCGGGGATAAGCGGCCCACATAGCGCACATAGCTATCGCCGCGATCCACGCGCCCGCCGGGGAAGACATAAACGTCAGGCATGAAATCATGACGTTTGGCGCGTTGGCCCATTAAAATACGGGGATTGTCTTTGGGGCCAACGGTCAGGACAATCGTCGATGCGATACGCGGGCGCGGGGCGCGTTTTAAATCCGTACGCATGTCTTTTTCTTTATCGGTCATGACGATATTTTTAGGCATATCAATCTTGCCGTGTGAGGCGTTACCCGAAGACATAATTACCGCTTTCGTTTCGTTGAAGGTTTTGACCCCCGTCCTCTACCGCGCGTTTTCTGAAAGCCGCCTGAACCGCGTTTGGGCTTTGGCCCTTTCTCAGGTTTCGAGACCATGTCAAATACCATACCGCCCGTTATCGTATCGCATTCTTTTAGGCGGACTTTGACCTTGCGGCCAAAGCGGTATGTATTACCTGTATCCGCGCCTGTTAGCGCGCGCTTCTTTTCCTCGAAAACATAATATTCTGAACTGTGTTCACCGCCCAAACTGCGCGCGGTAATCAACCCGTCTGCGCCCGTTTCGTCCAGCGTGATAAACAAGCCAAATTTCGTCACGCCTGAAATGCGGGCCTCAAATTCTGCGCCGATTTTACCTTCTAAATACTGTGCGATATAGCGGTCATTCGCGTCGCGTTCCGCGGCCATGGCGCGGCGTTCCGTGGTCGAAATATGTTCCGAGATTTCTTGCAGGCGCGCGGCCTCGCGCGGTGTTGTGCCGTCTTCGCCCAGATCAAAAGCTTTGATAAGGGCGCGGTGGACAATTAAATCCGCATAGCGCCGAATGGGCGACGTAAAATGCGCGTAATGGGTCAGCGAGAGCCCGAAATGACCCTTTGGTACAGGGCTGTAATAGGCTTGGCTTTGACTGCGTAAAACCGACATGCCGACGGCTTCGGTCAGGTCAAGTTCAACGGCTTTTTCCAAGAGTTTATTAAATCGTCTCGGACTGGCCCGTTCGCCCAAAGCCCATTTTAAACCGAGCGCAGGCAGGAAGTCTGACAGACCTTGCAGTTTTTCGCGCGAGGGCGGTTCATGGTTTCGCACAATCGCAGGGACGCCTGCTTTGCCGAGCGCTTCGGCGGCGGCGACATTGGCTTGCACCATAAATTCTTCGACCAGTTTATGCGCGTCAAAGCGTTCCTTGAGCGTGATCGACGTCACTTCGCCTTTGTCGTTCACATGGACGCGGCGTTCGGGCAAATCGATCTCAAGCGGCGCGCGTTCTTTGCGGGCCACGCGCAGAACTTCGTAAGCGCTGTAGAGGTCTGATAGGATTTGTATGACAGGCTTGGCTTTTGCACCGGGTTTGCCGTCAAAGCCTTCTTGGGCTTGGGCATAGGTCAGCCGTGCGTGAGAGCGCATCAGCCCGCGCGTGAAGACGTGGTCAAGTTTCGCGCCGTTCGCTTTGAACCGCATTTTAACCGCCATACAGGCGCGGTCTTCATTCGGGCGTAGGGAGCACAGATCAGACGAGAGTTCGTCTGGCAACATGGGTTCCACACGGTCGGGAAGATAGACGGAATTTCCGCGTTTTTCAGCACTCTGGTCAAGCGCGCTGCCGGGTTGCACAAACGCGCTGACATCGGCAATCGCGACCCAAACGACCCAACCGCCTTTGTTCTTTTTGTCATCATCGGCCACGGCGTAAACCGCATCGTCAAAATCTTTGGCATCCACAGGATCAATCGTAATCAGCGGGATTTTGCGTAAATCTTCACGGTATTTTGAAAGCTTAGGCAGTTTCAACGCTTTGGCTTCTTTGACGACGTCTGGGGCAAAACCAACTGGGATATTATGAGATTTCAGAGAGATAATCGTTGCTGCTTTTGGCCCGTCCGCAGGGCCGAGATATTCCGCGATTTCAGCGACGCGGTCATAGCGGTTTTTATTACGGTTGGTGGCGCGGAACATTACAAGGGTTTGGTTTTTTGTGCCGTCTTTGACCTTGCTCGCGCGGTATTCATTACGAGATTTTTTATCAACGGGTTTAATTACCCATCCGCGACCATCTTGGTATAAAATACCCATAAATTCAGACGGCCCGTCGCCGAGAATTTTTAGGACTGAACCAAATAAATGTCCGTCTTTTTCTTTGATACGGCACAGCGCACGTCCGCCCACGCCGAGCTTGGCCGCTTTTTTATGTTTGCCCTTTGGCGCGCCGCCTTCGTGGACGATAACCTTAGGAGGCTCACCTTCGCCTTTGAACGGATCTGGTATCCCGATCAAGTCGCCGTGACTGTCGAGTTGTGTAATTTTTAAGACCATAACAGACGGCAAGGCACCCGCTTCGCGGTAAGTCTTTTTTGGAGAGAGAATAAGGTGTCCGTCGCTGACCAGTTCACGCAAGATAACGCGTAGTTCGCGTCTGTCTTCGCCTTTTATATCAAGGCGACGTGCGAGGCCTTTATTGTCGAGGCGGTCTGGGAATTGTCGAATGGTTTTAAGGACAGCGTCACGGGTAAGGTTCATGGTGTCTGTCTTAGAGGATTCTCATCCTATGTCACCTCTCGTTTTGTTACAGTTCAGTCAAGCAGATAGAGCCTTATCCTGCGGACGGCGTAGCCGTGGACTCGAAGGGCGGCAGGATGAAATGCGCTTGGTCTCAGCTGGAACATGCTTCGAGTCCACGCGATATGCACGCCCTCAGAGTGAGGGAATGATAATATCTATCCCAACTGTCACCCCGCACTTGATGCGGGGGCTAGTCATTCTTGGCCGCAGGCTTTTTAGCAGGCGCCTTTTTAGCGGCTGGCTTTTTCTTTGCGGCTGGTTTTTTAGCCGCAGGCTTTTTCTTGGCCGCAGGTTTCTTCTTTGCAGGGGCTTTCTTCTTAGCCGCAGGTTTTTTCTTACCGCCTTTGGCTTCTTTTTCTGCGATATATTCGAGGGCCATATCAATGTTTATATCCTCAGGCTTTGTGCCTTTAGGGATTGTGGCATTGATTTTTTCGTATTTTACATAGGGGCCATAGCGACCATCCATGATCTTGATCGGCTTTTCTGTGCTGGGGTGAAGTCCGAGATCTTTCAAGACTGTGCCCGCATTGCGTCCGCGACCCGGATTGGCTTTCTTTTCCGCGAGCATAACAACGGCACGGTTTAAGCCGATTTCAAACATTTCATCAGCGGTCGGGAGGTTCACATAAACCCCGTCATGAAGAATATACGCGCCGTAACGTCCGATCGCGCCTGAGATTTTCTTATTATCCTCGGGATGTATACCGACTTCGCGCGGCAAAGACAGAAGCCGCAAGCCCTTCTCAAGATCGATTGTATCAAACGGCCAATTCTTAGGCAGTGACGTCCGCTTTGGTTTTTTGTCAGTCGCCATTTCGACATAAGGTCCGAAACGTCCGTTCTTCAACATAATGTCGACATCAGTTTCGGGATGTTTACCTAATAGTTTATCTTCGCCGACATCGGCTTGCTCGCCTTGGCCAAAGGGACGTGTGAATTTACACTCTGGATAGTTTGAACAGCCGACAAATGCACCGAATTTACCAAGCTTAAGCGAGAGCTTGCCGTCGTCACAACTTGTACATTTGCGCGGGTCTGAGCCGTCCTCTTTGTCAGGGAAAACAAGCGGGCGCAGGGCATCATTCAGGGCGTCCAAGACGTGCGTAACACGCAAATCTTTAGTCTCGCCGACATGCGCCGAGAACTGGTCCCAAAAATCATGCAGAAGTTTCTTCCAAGACAACTCACCCGCAGACACCAAGTCGAGGCGCTCTTCTAGGTCAGCCGTATAGTCATATTGAACATATTTCGCGAAGAAGTTTTCCAAGAACGCCGTAACAAGGCGACCTTTATCATCTGGGGTAAAGCGACGCTTTTCAAGGTTCACATAACCGCGGTCTTGCAAAACTTTCAATATAGAGGCGTAAGTCGACGGGCGGCCAATGCCGAGTTCTTCCATGCGTTTTACAAGACTGGCTTCAGAAAAGCGCGGCGGGGGTTGTGTGAAATGTTGATCAGCCGTGACGTCTTTGGCCGTCGCGCTATCGCCGGCTTCGACGGGCGGCAGAACCGCGCTTTCTTCGTTTTTATCTTCGTCGGATTTTGTCACTTGATAAAGCTTCAAAAACCCTTGGAAACGAATGACTTGTCCGCTTGCGCGAAGGCCGACTGTATTTTCTTTGTCCGCAATCGAAATGGTCGTGCGTTCCATGCGCGCATTTTCCATTTGGCTGGCCATAGAACGCTTCCAAATCAGGTCATATAGTTTTTGCATATCCCCTGTGAGTTTCAAATCTTTGGGGCGGCGGGCAAAACTTGTCGGGCGAATGGCTTCATGGGCCTCTTGCGCGTTTTTCGCTTTGGTTTTGTAAACACGCGGCGCATCTGGCAAATAATCTTTGCCGAAATCGCTTAATACCGTGTCGCGACATTCCGTTATGGCTTCGCCGATCATGGAAATACCATCGGTTCGCATATAGGTAATCAGGCCGACCGTTTCGCCGCCAATATTGACGCCCTCATAAAGCTTTTGCGCGGTTTGCATGGTGCGAGTTGCAGAAAAGCCGAGCTTGCTAGACGCTTCTTGTTGCAGGGTCGAGGTCTGGAACGGCGCGTAAGGTTTACGCTGCATGGGCTTGGCTTCGACAGACACAATTGAGAGCTTCGCCGCGTCGACTTTGGACTTTGCGCTCATGGCAAGTGCGGAATTATTCAGCGTAAATTTGTCGAGCTTCTCGCCGTCGAGTGAGATAAGTTTAGCGGTGAAATCGCCGCCGCGTGTATTTCCAATTTGGCCTTCAATTGTCCAATACTCTTCAGGAATAAAGCTTTCAATTTCGGTTTCACGCTCACAAATTAAACGCAGCGCGACGGATTGTACCCGACCCGCAGAGCGTGCGCCCGGCAATTTGCGCCACAAGACGGGCGAGAGCGTAAAGCCCACAAGGTAGTCAAGCGCACGTCGCGCGAGATAGGCTTCGACCAATTCCATGTCGAGTCCGCGCGGCGCTGCAATTGCGTCTGTAACTGATTTTTTTGTAATCGCGTTAAATACAACACGTTCAATATCTTTGTCTTTGAGCGCTTTTTTCTTGTTCAAGACTTCGAGCAAATGCCAAGAAATCGCTTCACCTTCTCTATCCGGGTCAGTCGCGAGGATGAGTTTTTCGGCGCCTTTGAGCGCTGTTTCTATATCTTTAATGCGCTTTTTGGAATTTGTGTCGACATTCCATGTCATTGAAAAATCGTTTTCAGGATCAACAGAACCATTCTTGGATGGCAAATCCCGTACATGCCCAAAACTTGCGAGGACTTTATAATCCTTACCGAGATATTTTTCGATCGTTTTAGCTTTGGCGGGTGATTCGACGATGACGAGGTTTTTGCTCATTAGAAATCCAAATCATGTTGGGGCTTATGCAAAGATACGCAAAAAGCCTTTGAAAAGTCCGCGCTCAATTGGCGCAAGGTGCGCGCCTTGTCAACTCTCTCCCCTGAATATGAGGTGAAAGCCTCCAAGCTTTTATAAGTGTACATCTCATTAAGATCGTTAGTTTACAACTTAAAATTATATTGATACACCTAATAGTTGTATTACTTTGGAGGCGCGAATGCAGAAAATTCAGAAACTAAAAGCACATGGGGAGTCAAATACAATGTTAAATGAAGATATCGCACGTCAGTATATTGAAGACATGTTGCAAGAGCTTAGCCTAATGGCCGAAGCGTCAGAGTTGCAAGAAACAGCTGGGCTTTTGAATATGACGCGGTTGATTATGACTCTTCGGCCAAAGTGATGCAATACGCTTAGTCAAAAGACAATAGACTTATGGTCGTGTTAAACGTCACTGTTAAAAATTAAGTCCAATATTTCCGTTTGGTTCGACGTGTAATTCACCGGTAAGCTCCAACTCCATCAAGGCCGCGCTTGCGATTGGGTAGCTGAGTTGGCTCACCCGTATGACTTCATCGCGAGAGGTCGGGCTCGGCGAGAGTAAATTTAATAAAGTCGTTTTGGCGCGCTCGATTTGGGTTTGTGCTTGCTCCCAATCAAAGTCTGGAGATGCGTAAGTTTCATCAGTCTCGTAAACGGATGGCCGAGGGGCATTTTCGAGTGCGGCTATAACATCTTCTGCGGTTTCAATAAGGGCCGCGCCTTGGCGGATAAGTCGATTACACCCTTTTGTGCGCGGGTCGAGCGGGGATCCCGGTGCGGCCATGACTTCGCGGTTTTGTTCTAAGGCGTAACGCGCGGTGATGAGCGTACCCGAACGTTCTGCGGCTTCTATGACAACGACGCCGAGGGAAAGACCCGATATAATTCGGTTGCGGCGCGGAAAGTCACGCGCCGTGGCGCGGTAGCCCAGCGGGCTCTCTGAAATAAGGGCGCCGCGTTCACGCATGATTTCAAAAAGCTCTGTATTTTGTTTGGGGTAAATATGGTCAACCCCGCCGCCTAAAACGCCGGCTGTACCTGTGCGGATCGTCGCCGCATGGGCGCTGGCATCTATTCCGCGCGCAAGGCCCGACACAATTGTATAGCCTGCATCGCCGAGCTCGCCTGCGATCTGGCGGGCAAATCTTTGCCCGATTGCAGACGCATTGCGCGACCCAACAATGGCAATACAGGGTTGATGCAAAAGCTCGACACGGCCAAGCACTGAAATTACAGGCGGGCAGGGATTAACCGCCCTTAGATAAGTCGGGTAGTCGGGTTCATCTGCGCATATGATTTTAACACCCATCGCTTCGCTCTGCTCCATCTCGGCCTCAATAGAGTCGAGCGTTGGGATATTAATCGTTGATTTTCGGATAAGTGTCGGCAGAGCGTCTAAGGCGTTTCCCGCCGTTTTGAACCGTTTAAGCAAATCTCGAAAAGCAACCGGCCCGACAGTCGGGGTGCGGGTCAGGCGTAGCCAATCGCGACGCTCTTGAAATGAAAAATGGGGATGTGTCACTCGGTTTCAGATGCTTCTTGGGTCGGCGGCTCTTTAATCTTTTTGCCCTTTTGCCCGATCTTGGATTCTGTTCCCGCTCGAATGCGGCCAATATTCTCCGCGTGGCGTATAATAATTATAATCGCCAATGCTGTGGCCATAACCGCGATTTCAACTTGCCCAAAGGCGAGGGCGATGAGCGGGGTCGCGACAGCGGCAATCAGGCCTGCCAATGATGACATTTTAGTCGTGAACGCAATCAGGAGCCACGTAGCCCCTGTACAAAGTGCGATCGGCCAGGCCGTTGCAAATAAGATTCCAAAAAATGTGGCGAGGCCTTTACCGCCCTTAAATTTAAGCCAGACAGGATAGCAATGCCCAATTAGGGCCGCCGCGCCTGCAAAAAGCCCAACTGGCCAGCCGAAATAATGATTGAATATAACCGCCGCAACGCCCGCTTTTGCGCCGTCGAGCAAGACCGTGATGAGGGCCAAGTCTTTGCGGCCTGTGCGCAGAACATTAGTTGCCCCGATATTGCCCGAACCAATTTGGCGAATATCGCCTTGGCCAGTGGCTTTGGTAATCAAAAGTCCAAATGGGATAGAGCCTAAAAGATACCCCCCGATAAGCGCGTAAATGATATGAAGTGTCTGCATGTGACAGGTGTGCAGGAGTCGCGCGGACGTGTCAAAAGATAATGAAATGAGTCGGGGGTATTAAAGGTGTCTGGCCTTAGAACATAAAGGCAATGATTGTTAAACCTGTTGGCAGGCCCTATGTAGAGACTATGTTAACGGACCTTTATTCAACAGATATTTTAACGCTCTCGGCGGGCCTTAAAAATGAACGGCTCGACGGGCCTGACGGGACCGCGCGTAGGGTGTCAAAACTTTGCGGGTCATGGCTTGAAATCGATTTAAACGTCGACGGTGATAAAGTGACAGAGTGTGCTTTGCGCGTTCAGGCCTGTGCCTTGGGACAGGCGAGTGCCGCGATTTTAAAAGCCAAGATTCTTGGCGCGACACGCGCGGAACTCGTGATCGCGCGCGATGGTTTGCGCGGCATGCTAAAAGACGGAACACCGCCGCCAACAGGTCGATTTTCGGATATAGCGCACATGAAGGGTGTGGCGGCATACCCCGCGCGGCACGTGTCGACCTTATTGGCGTTTGACGCCGCGATCGAGGCGATGGAACGGGCTTTGAGCTAAAATAGCGAGGTTAACCTTTCGGGGACGGACTTTCGCTATAGCTTGCCCCTTATTGACCTTTGTGTGATTTCACGCATAGTTGACGTTCGGAGCCCAAATATGTCAAAATCTCAACGTCGCCCACAACAAATATTTATTATTGTGATGTGGTTAGTCTCTTTTATTTTTGCAGGGTTCCTGACGGGACTGGGCGGATTGGTTATTCGGGATCTGCCGAAGGCGGATGCCTATATAGACCTTGAGCAATTTGCCGATCAGGCTGCATTACAAAGTCTTGATCAAAAAATGACGGTCATGCAAAAAAACATTACGCCCTTAAGGCGGAATGTTGAAGATGCACGTCAATTCAAACAATCAAGACAGGATGATTACCTGGCCGCGCGGGCATCTTTTGACAATTGGATTTTAACGCGAAATGCAACGCAAAGCTCGGACCAGAACCAAGAAGTCTTATCTCGAACGCGTGAGGTCGAAGCCCTAAAGGTACGCGAGCGCGAAGCGGGTGTATCCTTAGACAAAGCCCAAGCTGTTGTTAGAACCGCAGAGAGGGCAATATCTGACCAGAGTTCATCACGGTCCAGACTTATAAACGATGCCCGTCCAAAGTTTAGAGCTGCAAAGCGGGCGCAAGATTTGAAAGTATTTTTATACCGTTTGGCCCTGACGCTACCGCTCTTACTGGCGGCAGGTTGGATGGCGAAAACAAAACGCAAAAGCCAATATTGGCCGCTTTACAGAGGGTTTATTCTCTTTGCACTCTTTGCGTTTTTTGTCGAACTTGTGCCTTATCTGCCGTCATATGGCGGATATGTGAGATATACAGTGGGGGTCGTTTTAGTCTTCTTCACCAGCTTTTTTATTATTCGCGCTATGCGTCAATATGTGGATCGAAAACAAAAAGAAGAAACGCGCTCAGAACCCGAGCGACGCCAGTCGATTGATTACGAAACGGCGCTTAAGAAAATTGCGGCAAAAACCTGTCCGGGATGCGATCGGGCAATCATTAAAAACGAAGAGGTCAATACGGATTTTTGTGTGCATTGCGGCATACGTCTGCAAAAAGATTGCACATCTTGCGGCACACGTAATGTCTCGTTTCATAAATTCTGCCTCTGTTGCGGTCATCCGTCACCAGAGGCTTCTGATGTGACACCCCAAACACCGTCTACTCAAAGGCCTGATACGATCGTACCGCCGCCCGCAAGCGCGTAGGTTTGCAGTGCGCGCGATACTGAAAGTAACAGCCATCGCCCTGTTGCGGGGCTACCGCGCAGTTATCTCGCCTGTTCTCACGGTCATTGGAATTACATGTCGGCATACGCCGTCCTGTTCGAACTACGCGATTGAGGGGATTGAACGCTTTGGATTTTGGCGCGGGGGCTGGTTAACTCTGGCGCGACTCCTGCGTTGTCATCCCATTCGCTGGCTTGGCGGGACTTCGGGCATTGATAATGTTCCAAAAACATTGCAAAAGGCGCCATTCTGGGCGCCGTGGCGATATGGTAATTGGCGCGGCCCTAAAACGTAATAGCATAACCGCATAAACATAATGGATTTTGTCATGGTGACACTTACTTTTCCCGACGGCGTAACACGAGACTACGAGTCCGGCGTTACGGCTATGGCTGTCGCAAAATCTCTATCGTCAGGTTTGGCTAAGAAAGTTCTCGCAGCCAAAGTCGACGGAGTTCTCATTGATGCCTTGCGCGAGATTTCGTCTGACGCGAAAATTGAACTGATCACGGCCAAAGACCCTGAAGGTCTTGAACTTATCCGTCATGACGCCGCGCATGTTTTAGCCGAAGCCGTGCAAGAGCTTTTCCCTGGGACACAGGTCACAATTGGCCCCGTTATTGAGAACGGGTTTTATTATGATTTTCACCGCGAAGAACCGTTCAGCGCGGATGATTTCGCCGCGATTGAAAAGAAGATGGCGTTCATCATTAACCGCAATGACAAATTCGAGCGTCAAGAAATTGAACGCGAAGCTGCGATTGAGCTGTTTGAAGGCATGGGCGAGACGTTCAAGGCCGAGTTGATACGTGACTTGCCAGAAGGCGAAATCATTACATTATATAAGCAAGGCAAATGGTTTGATTTGTGCCTTGGGCCGCATCTGCCAAGCACAGGTAAAATCGGTAAGGCGTTCAAATTGATGAAAGTGGCGGGCGCATATTGGCGCGGGGATTCGAACAATCCTCAGTTGCAACGTATTTACGGCACAGCATGGGCCAGTCAGGAAGAGTTGGACGCGCATCTAAAACAAATCGAAGAAGCCGAAGCGCGCGATCACCGTCGTTTGGGCCGACAATTAGAGCTGTTTCATTTCCAAGAAGAGGCCCAAGGGCAACCGTTTTGGCATCCAAATGGGTGGACACTTTATTCGACTTTGATGGCCTATATGTCCCGTCGTCAGCGTGAATATGGCTACCAAGAAATTAAGACGCCGCAACTTATGGACCGTAAGTTTTGGGAAGCTTCAGGCCATTGGGACAAGTACCGCGAAAATATGTTCGTGGCTGAAATTGCCGAAGAAGACAAAGTCCTCGCGCTAAAGCCAATGAACTGCCCCTGTCATATTCAGGTCTTTAATCAGGGCATGAAAAGTTACCGCGACCTACCTATTCGTTACGCGGAATTTGGCTCGTGTCATCGGTACGAGCCTTCAGGCGCTTTGCACGGCCTCATGCGTGTGCGCGGATTTGTTCAAGATGACGGCCATGTTTTCTGCGCCTTAGACCAAGTCACAGACGAAGTGAAAGCGTTCACAGAGCTTTTGAAATCCGTCTATGCGGATTTAGGTTTTGATGATGTGAAAGTGAACTTCTCAACACGTCCTGACACGCGCGTCGGAACCGATGAGTATTGGGATATGGCCGAAGACGCGCTGGGCACAGCGGCGAAAGCTTCGGGTCTTGAAGTTGTCTTAAACGAAGGCGACGGTGCGTTTTACGGGCCGAAACTTGATTTTGTGCTGCGCGACGCGATTGGCCGCGAATGGCAGGCAGGGACAATCCAACTCGACCCCAACACACCTGAGCGTTTGAATGCAAGCTATGTCGGCGCAGATGATGCCAAACATGCGCCTGTCATGTTGCACCGCGCGGTATTGGGATCGTTTGAGCGTTTCCTCGGCATATTGATCGAAAACTATGCGGGTAAATTCCCGCTTTGGTTGGCCCCGACACAAGTCGTGATTGCGACGATTACATCTGACGCGGATGATTACGCCGAAGAGGTGGCCAAGAAAATGCGTGCCCAAGGTTTGCGGGTTGAAACAGATCTTCGCAATGAGAAGATCAATTATAAAATTCGTGAACTCTCTGCCGATCGTAAAATCCCTGTGATTGCGGTTGTGGGGCGCAAAGAAGCGGATGAAGGTAAACTTGCACTGCGTCGCCTCGGCGGTCGGAACCAAGAGATTTTGACATTAGACGCTGCTCTCACCGCTTTAACCCAAGAAGCTATGGCTCCAGATCAGCGTCGTCTGATTCAGACTGCATAGGGTTATATGTCTACGCCATCCGCACATGGCACTTCCGTAAAGGGCGGCGGAGAGGAAGCGGTTCCTCTGTCGCTAAAAGACCGTATATTGCTTGGCACGATCATCTTCGTGTTTTGTCTTATGCCGATTGCGTCGATCGCGGGCGGGCTGGGTATTCCACTTCTTTTAGCAATCTGCGGGTGTGCGGGGATTTTAACGGCCATTCCGTTTCGATTACAAAAAATACCCCTATGGATTTTAGCGCTCTTTGTGTTTTTATTATGGGCATTATTTTCGCAATTCTGGTCACCTTACGAAGCAAATTCTAGCCTTACAAATGCGGTGAAACTTACCCTAGGCTGTGTATTTTATGTCATGGGATTAAAGGCGATCGTTAAGACAATTGATCTGCGTCCGATTTTGATGGCCTATGTATATGTCTGCATGACGGTGTTTCTCCTCATCATACTGATTGCGGATTTATCAACGGGCTTTGGCCTCACATTTTTCTTTGACCCGCCCAATATCGGCGAAGATGTTCTTAGAAAACGCGGTGACGCGATCATGAATACAAGCAATGGCATTGTCATTTTGTGTTTGTTAAGCGTACCTGCCGCCACGCTAATGTTGACGGGCTCGCGTATTTTTAAACTTTGCGCGGGGTTGATAATTGGATTGACCTTTTGGGCCAGTTTTATAGGGCATCTTGCGATTGCCGAAATCGCGATACTCGTTGGGTTCGCCTTCTTTGCGCTGACATTTTATTTCCCTCGATTTGGCCTAAAGCTCGTAACGGGCCTCAGCATGGCTTTGGTTTTATTTGCGCCAATTGTCGGAATGATGCTGAGCCTCGTATCAGAAGACCAGATATCTAAACTTCCGTTTTCATGGGAACACAGGGTCGAAATGTGGAAATATACGAGCCTTAAAATCACCCAAGCCCCAATCTTTGGTCATGGTTTTGACTCGGCTCGGACATTTTCGGATACATTTGAGACGCGCGGATTTACGGACTTAGCTTTGATTTCCCTGCACCCGCATAATGCAGGGCTTCATATCTGGCTCGAGACGGGGGTGGTCGGCGCTATCTTGGCCGTTATCTTTTTATGGCTTCTGGGTCGAAGAGCAATATTTATGTCAAACACCTCGCGCTATATGGCGGCGGCGTGTGCAAGTCTGATTGCAATGGCAAGTTTAATTTCGGCGGTAAGTTACGGCGTTTGGCAAGATTGGTGGTGGGCAGGCCTTTTTTATGTTGCAGGATGTCTACACTTGATAAAAATTCATAGCCCAATGTCAGCTAAAGGTTAACGAATCCCCTTGACGAATATGATATATGTCTTCAACTTGACTTAACGTGTGAAATCATGTTTTAGGACTTCACAATTTTCAGGCCTGAGCCAGTAACACATTAAGCGAGGCTTCGGTCTACATGCCAGCTCAGATAATAACTCTTCAATTCCCGCAACCCAAAAAGCGCATTAGCGTTGTGATGGTCAGCTATATGACTGGTCCAGCGTTGCAAGAGGCCGTTCGCGCGGTTGTAAACGATCCTGATATTTTCGAGCTGATTTTGGTGGATAACGGAAACACCGAACCCGCGCGGCTTCGCCTCAATGATTACATTGTCAAACATGACCGCATACGCATTTTGCAAGGGCATGGAAATATCGGATTTGCGTGTGGCTGTAATTACGGCGCAAAACTTGCGCGCGGCGATCACTTTTTGTTTTTAAATCCTGACGCGATCATAGAGCGCGGCGCGGCGCGTAAGCTTGCAGATGCGGGGGAATTACGAGCCGAGCCTTGGATTGCAGGTGGGATGTTGCGAGATATTTTTGGACGTGAGCAGCGCGGCGCACGACGTGGTGCGGTCACGCCGGTCAGCGCGATTGTAAGTTTCACGCCGCTCCACCGTTTGACGGCGTTAAAATCCATCCACCGTGAAAACGAGCCTATGCCAAAGGCGACTGAAACTATGCCAGTTGTCAGCGGGGCATGTCTTATGATGTCGCGTGAGTCGTTTGATAAATTAGGCGGATTTGACGAAAACTATTTTCTGCATGTCGAGGATATTGATGTCTGCCGGCGGGCTTGGAAAGCGGGCGGCGACGTTATTTTTGTGCCGAGCGCACAAGTTATGCATTACGGCTCGACCAGTCTCGCACGTCCACAAGACGTAGAAGGTTGGAAATTATACGGCTTTATTCGCTATTTCTGGAATTACTCGGATAAATGGTGGGCGCGTCTTTTGACGGCCCTTGCCATACCGTTTATGTGCGCTGGCATAATGGGCCGCGCATGGTATTTGGCCATTCGCAAAGCCATTCGCGGCGGTTAATGCTCTAAATATCCCTTTTCATTTTGCGCAATTTCCGACTTGCAGAATTGCAAGTTCCACAAGATCGCCTTTGGAATAATTTAAGCCCTCGACTTTGCCGAGCGACTTTAAACATAAATTCTGTCCCACTGCCGCTTGGCTAGCCGTGTCTTTAATGTGGCTCGAGTTTTCACGGGTCATATCAATCAAAACCACTGTTCCGTCCGAGAGTTGCTCAGGGTTATCAAAATCGACTTGATCGCCGAGTCGGACTTGCTTGCCAAAATGATAAATCAGGCTGGGTTCGGTAAAGTGCGGCGACAAAACATTTGGCCCGCCGCGTCGGGGCAGAGTTATATCAAGGTCTTGAAATTTGCTAACCAGCTGATCGGCGATACGCAGAGGCGTCAGGGACGGCAACAATATCGCGTAACTGGGGACCATCAGTAATATAGCTGAGATGCAGGCCGATATTACCGCGCGCGAGATATGGGCTTTCCATAAGGCGCGACACGCATACACAACTGCGAGACCTGAGGCGAAATACAAAGCTAAAATCCAGTAGGACTTAGGCCCATATGTGAAATGGGCGCCGAGTAAGGCCAGTGTGATTATCCCCCAAAACAGCGCATATAAGACCACGCCGACACGGCGCGATTTTTTGAAATGTTCTGACACACCAAGCGCTTGAAACGCTGCGCCGCACAGCAGGGCAAGGGCAGGGTAGAGCGGTAGAGGGTAATGCGGGAGTTTGGTTGGGATAAATTCGAGGAGTAAAAAAAACGGAACTGCCCAACAGATGAGGAGGCGGATCATGCCAGTCTCAATAGTTGCGCGGTCAATAGATACGTCATTAATAATCTCATCAAGGTCTTGAGGTTTTGATTTACGCAAAGTCTGAAATATTGAAACAAGGGCTGCGGGCAAGAATAGACCTGCGGGCCAGAAAAACACCCAAAGTGTCGCCGCGTAATACCCAATTGGCCCGCCATGTTTTTCTTGTGCCCCGCCGAGCTTGCTGCCTAAATCTCCGCCAATCGCCTCGTTGAAAAAAGCGCCGTCTGTGGCCTTCCAAATCATGATGACCCACGGCAGCACTAATACTAAAAGTAAGACGGGACCTGCCCAGTAAAGAAGCGGTTTTATCCAAGCGACCTGTCGTTCCCACACAATAAGGCTGAGGATGCAAAGCACGGCGATGGCTAATATAACAGGGCCTTTTATCATAAGGCCTACGCCCATTGCCCCCCAAAAAAGGATCCCGTATTTTCGACTTGGGTTTTTACGCATGTGTAGGAGGCTTGCCAGCGTGAGGGCCGATACGCCGCAGAGCAGGGCGTCCGTCTTGGCAATATGGGCTTCAAAAACCAAACCAAATGAGACACATAAAAGAAGCGCCGAAAAAAGAGCGTCACGGCGATTTAAAAACGCAAGCCCGCCCCAATAGGTCGCCCAAACAGCGATCAGCGCGCCTAAGACGGACGGCAGGCGCTGCGCCCACAGGCGGCGTTCGCCAGTCTCTGAAAAGGTTTTAATCATGGCGGCTTGCATCCAATATACACCTGCAGGTTTTTTATTCCGCGCGCGATCTTGGAACCGAATGTTCACATAATCGCCGCTTTCTGCCATTTGCACACTGGCTTGTGTGTAGCGCGCTTCGTCGCGGTCAATGACGGGCAGGTTAGACAGACCCGGCAAGGCGACCATCAATGTCACAAAAAACAAGATGACATAGGCTTTAAGAGACGCCGCGACTGAGTTTTTGGAAATTGCTGGGTTCATAAAGTTTGTTTAACGTGCAACACGCATTTGAAAAGTGCTAAGTGCGTTTACGCGATAGGGAATATCGCATCCTTTTTTTTCGAGTTTTGGAGCCGTCTTAAATGACCGATCAATCTTTAACGGGCCATAGCCCTAAACTCAGCGTCGTCGTGCCTGTGTATAATGAGGCTGAAAACGTCGAGAAATTGGTGCAAGAAATTGCAACAGCTTTGGACGGTCAGCCCCATGAAATGATCTTTGTAAATGATTGCAGCACGGACGAGACGGAGGGCGTTCTGGTCGGTTTAAAAGCAACGTTCCCAAGCCTGCGCGTCGTGTCACATAATAATAATGCGGGACAATCTCGGTCTGTTCGAACGGGGATTCTCTCGGCCAAAAGCCCTGTGATTGCGACATTGGACGGTGACGGCCAAAACGATCCCGCAGATATTCCTGCGCTTTACGCGAAATTGACGCGCGAAGACAGGCCGCATAATCTGGCCATGGTTGGCGGTAACCGCGCAAAGCGACAAGACAGTATTGCCAAAAAGTTTGCCTCCAGATTTGGGAACGGTGTTCGGAAAAGATTACTGAAAGACGACGCGAATGATACGGGCTGCGGCCTGAAAGTTTTCAAGCGCGACGCGTTTTTAAAGCTCCCTTATTTTGATCATGTTCACCGCTATATTCCGGCTCTGATGTTGCGCGAGGGATATGCGTGCGAATATGTTGATGTGCACCACCGTCACAGAGAATTTGGATTATCAAAATATACAAATTTTGGACGTTTGGTCGTCTCTCTGTCTGACCTTTTGGGGGTCATGTGGTTAAACCGCAGAGCTCGAAATCCGCAAGGTTTTGAAGAGCTTTAGCCCAAGTCTAAACGGCGGCCTGTTCAAGGTAAGTCTCTAATATACGCTTGTTAATGTCTATTAACGAATTGCAAGGTGTTTAGGGTTAACGTCAGGCTAAATGATTCGTTTGAAGCATTTCAGTTTAATTCAGTATCAGAAATTAGGCATATCTCGCCCATTTTCTGATGATTATTGATTACGATTAAAACTGAGTTGCTCTAATACGAATGTTGACCGAGGCTGCTATGCGTATATTTACAGTTTTTCCTTTGTTGATCGTGCCTGTCGCGATTTATAATTTGATTGCGTGGGGCGGGGCGACGTTCTCAACTGCGGCTGCCGTGCGCGAGCGTATGAATATCGAGTTTGTGAGCATTCGTATGGCGTCAGGCGCGGATTGGTCAATTACGCCAGGCCACGCCATGATTGCCTTATCACTTCTGCTTTTGTTTTTTGAACTTTTGAAGTCTACGGGATTTGGCCGCGCCGCCATCATGAACCACGCATTTTCAATGGTGTTGTTTATTATCTGTCTGGTCGAATTTTTGATGTTCAACGCTTTTGCGACCTCTGTGTTTTTCTTGATTATGTTGATGTGCCTACTCGACGTTATGGCTGGGTTTATGGTTTCAATCGCCTCTGCGAGACGTGATTTTGGTGTGTCGGAAAAGTTTGCTGATTAGATGTTGGGCTTGGGCAAACATCTAATTTTTGTTTGGAGACAGTGTCTTAAGGGTTTTGTCCTAATCACACGCGCTTTGATGCAGGTATTTAAAGGGACGGAAAACCTCTTTAAATCTCAGGCCTGCTTATGAACAGTCCCTCAGAGTTTTTACTCCGACATAACGCAGAAGATAAGACCCCGTCCGTGACGACTATTGCGATGAATTTAATGAAGTCCACTGTTTTTGAAGTGGATCATAAGGGTGTTATGATGTGGCAGGACGAGGGTCTTGCTAGTGCGTTTTTGCATAATTTCTCTGATGATATTCCGCTTTTGACGTCTGATTTTGAGGCCCGCCTTGAACCCGCCGTTCAGCGGACGCGCCGCAAAGCGCTGTTAGGTTTGACATGGGACGGCGCGCAATATGACCTGACCTATGCGATTTCAGCAGATGACGGACAATCCATTTTAATTGAAGAACGCGGTCAACGCCTTGCGGGCGAAGGTAAAACTCCGCACCGCGTGATTTGTATTTTGACGAAAATTCAAGAGCGCAAACAGGCACAAGAGCTCGCAGTCTACCATGCCAGTTTTGACGATCTGACGGGGATTTGGAACCGCACGCGCCTGCGCGAGAGTTTGAATTATTTATTATCTGTGGCGCACCGATATGACCGCGCGGCGGGCTTCATTCGTCTGCGCCTGTGCAATCTGGAAGATATAAATTCTAATTACGGGTTTGAAGCCGGCGATAAACTTCTCAAGGCGGTCGCTGAACGCCTTAAAAATATTGTGAAACTGCCAGATGTCGTAGGGCGCGTCAGTGGAGATAGTTTTGGGATTGGTCTGTCTGAATGTCCGCAAGAGGCCCTGCAACCCCTGTCTGAACGTATCATCTCAGACCTATCTGAGACGCCTTATCCCAGTATTCAGGGCGACCTCTATGCAGTAATGTCTGCCTCCGCTGTGTTATTGTCAAAATCAGATTCGTTGAGTGCAAAATCGCCAGAGCAAGCTTACGGGCAGACACAAGCTGCACTGGACCACGCGCCTGATACGCAAGGGAAATTCGTTGAATATAGTGAAAGCCTGCTGAGCGCTAAGACCTCAAATTATGTCTCTAAAACACAGTCTGATGATATCCTTATCGCGCTTAATTCTCGCCGTATATCACTCGCCTATCAACCGATTGTCCATGCAAAATCGCGAGATCTGCATCACTATGAGTGCTTGCTACGTTTGCGCCAAGAAAGCGGCGGCTTAATCTCCGCAGGTGAATTTATTCAAGACGCCGAAAAGCTAGGCTTAGTGCATCTCTTGGATTGTCGGGCACTGGAACTGGCCTCTGTCACACTGAAAGCAGACTCAAAGATTAAGCTGGCTTTGAATGTGTCTGCCGCCACAATTAAGAACGAGGAAGCGGCCGAAGATTATTTGCAAACGCTAAAGGCGTTGGGGCCATTGACGAAAAACATCACCTTGGAACTCACTGAAACCGTGGCGATGGAAGACCCCGCTATGGCGAACCGTTTCTCTGTCGAGGCGCGTATGTTAGGCGTCGAATTTTCAATTGATGATTTCGGCTCAGGGTATACGACATTCCAAAACTTGATGTCGATCGAGGCCGATAGTATCAAAATTGACGGCTCTTTCATTCAAGGCATGGCGCAGACCCCGCATAAGCAGACCTTTGTACGAATGATGGTCGATTTGGCGCAAACGTTCTCTGTAAAGACCGTCGCCGAAATGGTCGATAACCACGAAAATGCAGACTTACTGACACGGCTCGGCGTGGATTATTTGCAAGGGTATTTATTCGGAATACCAAGTCCGAAGCCCGTCTTTAAGAAACTGATCTAAATAAGACTTTGTCTTACGACGGTACGGGGATTGCTTCCATTAACATGCCGCCAACCCGTATGGGTTCCGCGCGGATTGCCAATCCCGTCTTATTATCGGTTTCCACGTAAACTCCGCATAATGTCGGCGTTCCTGCGGCAGGATTAAACCGACCCGAGCGCATACGGGTCGTGAACCGTATCATAGGCTCTTCTTTGTCCATGCCGATAATAGAATTATAGTCTCCGCACATGCCTGCATCCGTTTGGTAGGCTGTCCCGCCGGGCCAAATGCGTGTGTCTGATGTCGGCGTGTGTTGGTGCGTGCCAACGACAAGGCTTGCGCGGCCATCACAAAACACGCCCATGCCTTGTTTTTCAGACGTCGCTTCGGCGTGAATATCAACAATAATGGCGTCCGCGACTTGCGCGAGCGGAGCGCTTTCCAGCTCGCGTTGTACGGCAATAAAGGGATCATCGAGCGCGTCCATAAAGACACGTCCCAAAACATTGATGACAAGCAATTGATAGCCATTGACCGAGTAGAGGCCAGACCCGCGACCCGGCACGGTATTGGGCGGGTAATTACAGGGGCGCAAAAGGCGGTCTTCGGTTTCAATGACGCTAATCCCTTGCGGGTTATCAAAACTGTGATTGCCGAGCGTCAGCACATCGACGCCACAATCATAAAGCTCATCCGCCGTTGAGCGCGTAATGCCAAAACCGCCCGCCGCGTTTTCGGCGTTCACGACAACCGCGTCCAGTCCGAGGTCACGACGTAAGCGCGGCACATGCGAGGTCACGGCTTTGCGGCCTGCGCGTCCAACAACATCTCCAAAAAAAGCTAGTTTCACATCAAGTCTCTTATGACTGTTTTAAATGGCGGGTCTAAAATTCTTTATATTTAGTTTCCGTCAAGATTGCATTCAACGGCATGTCGAAAACATCTGTTGGGAGTAGATCTGTTCTTTGAGCATCAAAGGCGATCCCGCAAGTAAAAAGCGTTTTTTCTAAGTCGGTTTTAAAATGTTCTGTTAGGGAACTGAGCGTTCTATCGTAAAATCCGCCGCCATATCCGAGCCGTTCCCCGCGATCTGTGAACGCAAGCAACGGCACAAGGACAAGGTCAGGATAGACGATTTGCGCCTTTGGAAAGGGTTCTTTTGTACCATAAGGCCCAGACTTTAAACGCTCATTGGGTGACCACGCGCGAAAAATAAGCGGGTGCCCTTTGCGCGGTGTGCAGGGCAGGGCCAGCGGTATATTCATGTCTGACAGCGCACGCATAAGCGGTCGTAAATCTAGCTCGCCGGGCAGAGGCCAGAAGCCGCCAATAAGACGGCCCTTAAAAACGGATGTCGGCATATGCCTAATCAATTCAATTGCGGCGCGCTTTGGGTTTTCGACATTGGCGCGCTTGAGCTTGGCACGGTGACGGGCTTTGGTCTTTTGAGTTTTTATATCCATATCTTTGCCTATAGGGGACGGCAACGTAATCCCCAAAGGGAATAACCGTTATATTAGACAATAGCAGGATAACATAAGGGATTGAATGTGACGGCACCACAAAGTCGTGGCGGCTTAAGAATCCTCGTGAACCTGATGTACAGGTGGGCACCGGAATTAAAGAGACCACGGTCTCAACAGAGCCAGCTCCCGAGGAGTTGATTAAGGTCCGGTGGATTAGTGCCCCTCACGGACTCCGCAGCAACCGTCAGTGATGATGTGGGCTTGAACGGGCTTAAGTGCAAGGGCTTTGTCGAGATGGGCCTTAAATTTAACAGATCCCGTAGTGTGTCGCGCGACATTAAGCCGAGGGGGCATTTAGACTTGGCCAACAAGACTTAGACAATAAGGCTTGAATATTCAAACTTGGACAATCAAATTGAATAGGGTTAGCTTTGAACATGGATAAAAAACTTACCTTCCTCTCTATTGGCGTTATCTTCTGGGCGTTGGCCGCGGTATTCATGCATTTTGTTGGGCCAGTCGTGTTCGACACTAGTGGTTTACATATAATTTTTTGGGTCGCGAATTTCTTTGTGCCTGCACTGTTTCTACCCGTGGTCGCCAAAATGACGGGTCGGACGAAACACGATATGCTCGTGCCAACTGTGATTATGGTGATACCCGCAATGACGTTCGACTCGCTCTCGATCACATTTGATACGTTCGGAAAAACACATATTTATGCTGATACGCCTGTGCTCGCGGGTTTGACGGGTGGTTTTCTGATTTTTGCTTTTGTGAGCTTCTTGCTCTGGGCGCTGTATTGGCACAAAGGCTGATATGGGGCATTCCTGTCTAGAGCTTCGCGGCAAACATGTCATACAACATGACTTTGAGATTATGACGGTTGTGGCCTCCACCGCTAAATATGTCTTGGAACACACTGAAGATCGCGAAGCTTTGCCTGATTATGTTCGTATATGGAAACGCGATCTTGTAAATCACATTCATGGCGGCGTAGATTTACAGCTCGATCGGTTTTTACTAACGGATGAAGATATTCAAAATCTAATCTTATCTATCAAAGCCGCTAAATCGGCTTTTCTTGGCGATAAGGATTTCATTTCCCAAGAACATTTTCAGCTCTGGGTTTCAGATGATTTGATATTTAAAGACGGCGGGATAGAGGCAAAAATCGTCGCCCCTTATTTTGATAAAATTATTCTGTTTTTATCTAAAACGCTCAAAGGCACCCCTGAAATGAAATGAACCTAGTTTCGGTTTTCAGACAGGCGTTCCGCTAATTTCTCAATCCGTTGGGCAGCGTCAAGCAGGCTGTCGGCGGCTTTGACTTTATCGTGATGGGCTTCGATCTGCGTGGCTTCGGCTTGTTTGCGGATATCTTCTGTTAGGCCATGAGCGTGCGTTTTCGCGCCAGAGCGCAATTCGTCGTTTTCATCAATCAAAGTGATGCCCGCCATAACCAGTAGGCGAAGATCGCCAATCTGACCAAATTGATTGGCGAGTTCTGATATTTTAGAATCGAGCTTTACGCCCAAACCTAGCAAGCGCGCTTCTTCGCCGTCATCACATCCAAGTGCGTATTTTCGTCCATTTATATTCAGGCTGACTTTTGCCATGTTTCCTATCCTGATATCCGTTGCTTAAGTACGGTATTCACTTGCGTAATGACGCGGTCAAGTTCTGAAATGGTTTCATCCGTTAAAGTTGAAAATTCTGCTTCGCGTTTTAGGAAGTTATTTTCGCGGTCTTTGGCGCTATCGAGTTGCGTTGCAAGCTCGGCTCTATCCGCTTTGAATATTTTTGACTCGGCTTCGACGGTCTCGAGACGGTTCAAATTTTGCATGAGCGGGGCGAGCGCGAGTTCTAAATTTGCGATAGCCGATTTCAGTCTATCTGCCGCAAGTTTGATGTCAGCGCTGTCATTCATGTTTCTACCCGAATCCAATCTATTAAACTTTAAGATGACCCATAATTTGTTAATTTCCAAGCTATATCTTATTGACAGTTATCTGCCAATTCGTCATTTCAAACCCTGTTTTTCAGGCCTTTGAATTATAACGTATTCAATCAATTTAGCGGTAAAATAAAGCCCGCAGGGCACGGAGTTCGGTCATGACAGTTCGCGTTGGAATTAACGGATTTGGGCGCATTGGCCGATTGGTCGCCAGAGCCCTCTATGAATATGATATCAAAGATGTTGAACTTGTGGCGATTAACAGCCCCGGTGCGCTTGCTACATCCGCCCATTTATTGCGCTATGACAGTGTCCACGGTAGGTTTGGGGCCACTGTTGAAGAAGGCCAAGGTTATATAGATTTTGGCAAAGGACGCGTGCGCATGACGCATGAGCGTAATCCTGCCGCCATTGATTGGAAAGCGGTCGGCGTCGATGTCGTCATGGAATGTACGGGTATTTTCCGGGATATGGAGGGCGCAGGCAAACATATCACGGCAGGGGCGAAACGTGTTTTGATCTCAGCGCCCGGCGATAAAATTGACCGCACAATTGTCTACGGCGTCAACCATAAAGACCTTGTAAAAGAAGACCTCATTGTATCTTGCGCGTCTTGTACAACCAATTGTCTGGCCCCGATCGCCAAAGTTCTGATGGACTCTGTGGGGATACGTCGCGGGTTTATGACAACGGTTCACAGCTATACTCAAGATCAACGTATTTTGGATAATTCCCATAAAGATTTATACCGCTCTCGCGCCGCCGCTTTAAATATGATCCCGACCAGTACAGGCGCGGCCAAAGCCGTCGGCCTTGTGATTCCTGAATTGATTGGGAAACTATCAGGGTCTGCTGTGCGCGTACCCACCGCCAATGTGTCTATGGTTGATCTCGCATTTCAGCCTGAAATGAATACTACGGCTGAAGATTTAAACCAAATCGTCAAAGACGCCGCCGAGACACATATGAAAGGCATTATCTGCTACTCCGCCAATGCGCTTGTGTCGTCTGATTTAAACCATGACCCGAACTCTGCTATATTTGCGTCACTTCTAACAAAAGTCTTGGATGGTGACCTCGTAAAAATCATCGCGTGGTATGACAATGAATGGGGCTTTGCTAACCGTATGATTGACGTGGCACGGGATATGGGCAATCTGGGTTGAGTGTAGCGGGCGCGCTCGTTTGACACGGCTAAGAGAAAGTTAGACCTATGGATTTCAAGCGTTTAGAAAATGTCGACCTAAAAGGTAAATGCGTCCTTGTGCGCGTCGACTTTAATGTGCCCCGCGGCCCAGATGGCGGGATCTCTGATACGACGCGGATTGACGCGGCGCTGCCTACGATCAAACATTTACAAACGTCTGGGGCTAAAACAATATTACTCAGCCATTATGGACGCCCAAAAGGCCAAGTCGATCCAGAGATGTCTTTGCAGTTTATTCTACCAACTTTGTCCGAAAAACTTGGCGGCGATGTCGCGTTTTCAGAGGCGCCCGATTTGGACGCGGTGAACGCCCTGCCTGCGGGTGGTGTGCTCCTTTTGGATAATACACGATTTGATACGCGCGAAGCGGCGGGGGACGAAGCCCTCGCGAAAACCTATGCAGGCCTTGGCGATATATTTGTCCAAGACGCGTTCTCAACCGCGCACCGTGCCCATGCGTCAAGTTCTGTGATCGCCAAATTTATTCCCGCCTTTGCGGGTCTCGCTATGGCGCGGGAACTCGATCATCTCTCGCAAGCGCTCGATAACCCAAAAGCGCCCGTCATGGCCGTTGTCGGCGGGGCGAAAGTCTCAACCAAAATTGATCTTTTAAATAACCTTGTCAAAAAGCTTGATCGTCTTGCGATTGGCGGCGGGATGGCAAATACATTTCTTGCCGCCCTTGGGCATAATGTCGGCAAGTCCTTATGCGAACATGATTTGAAACCGCTCGCGCTTGAAATTATCGAAAGTGCAAAGGCTGAGAATTGCGAAATCATTCTGCCATGTGACCTTGTTGTCGCCAAAGATTTTAAGGCTAATGCAGAGAGCCGTGTCTGTGACCTCGATTCCGTTAAACCAGACGAGATGATATTAGACGCAGGGCCAGACACGGTGAATATTCTCGCCGACGCGATTGACAGCTCAAAGACTTTGATTTGGAACGGGCCTTTGGGCGCGTTTGAATTAACCCCGTTTGACACCTCAACCGTTGAGGCCGCGAAATATGCGGCTGAACGTGTGAAATCCAATGGCTTGATTGCCGTGGCGGGCGGCGGCGATACCGTCTCGGCGTTAAATCACGCCGGCGTTGCAGATGATTTTACATTTATCTCAACTGCGGGTGGCGCGTTCCTTGAATGGATGGAAGGCAAGATTTTGCCGGGCGTAGAAATATTACTTAAATAGTTTTGGAGAACATCATGGATTTGGAACAACTCAACGCAGTCGCGATTAAGATGGTCACACCGGGTAAAGGTATTTTGGCCGCAGACGAATCAACGGGCACAATCAAGAAACGGTTTGATACAATCAATACGGTTTCGACCGAAGACTCGCGCCGTGATTGGCGCGAAATGTTGTTTCGCACAGACAAAGCCATGCAAGACCATATTTCTGGTGTTATTCTTTACGATGAAACAATACGTCAAAATGCCAAAGATGGCACAAAGCTTGTTGACCTGATCAAAAGCCACGATTCTATCCCGGGTATCAAAGTCGATATGGGGATCACCCCGCTCGCAGGACGCCCAGGCGAAACGATCACGCAAGGCCTTGATGGTTTGCGCGAACGCCTTGACGAATATTACAAACTCGGCGCACGTTTTGCGAAATGGCGGGCCGTGCTCGAGATTTCACATCCCGATCAATATGTCGGCTCGACCCCGACACGCGGCGGTATCAAAGCCAATATGCATGCGTTGGGGCGTTACGCAGCGCTCTGCCAAGAAGCCAATATTGTTCCCATCGTAGAGCCCGAAGTTCTTATGGGGGGCTACCATTCTGTCGAGCGGTGTCACGAAGTCACAGAGAAAGCGCTAAATTCTTTGTTCACGGAATTATACGAACAAGGCGTGAAGCTCGAAGGTATTATCCTAAAGCCGAACATGGTGGTCGCAGGCAAAAAATGCGAAAGCCAGCCCAGCGTTCAAGAAGTCGCCGAGCGCACGATTAAAGTTCTAAAAGACACTGTGCCAAGCTCTGTTCCGGGGGTTGCGTTCCTGTCTGGTGGACAAGACAATGAAATCGCAACCGAGCATTTGGACGCGATGAACCGCATTGGTGATTTTACGTGGAACCTGACCTATTCTTATGGTCGCGCTCTGCAGCAATCGGCTCTGTCGGCATGGCAAGGCAAAGAGACGAATTACACGGCGGCTCAGGACGCGTTTTATCACCGCGCGCATATGAACGGCCTTGCTTCAAAAGGTGAGTGGACACAAAAGCTCGAAGACACAATGGTCGGTTAAGCAGGCCTTCTATTCAGTCTTATTTTGACTGACATATCCGTTAAACCGCGTTAGGGCAGGGGATGATTATTCCCTGCCAAAAACACCTTTTTGATATTCCAAAAGACGTTGCGTATTTAAATAATGCCTATATGTCGCCGCTTATGCACAGCGTGGTGAGCGCGATGGGCGCGGGGATTGCGTGCAAAGTCGCGCCGTGGACGTATGCGTCTGATCAATTCTTTACCTATCCTGCGCAAGCGCGCAGCCTTGCGGCCAAGATATTTGGCACAGTTTCTGATAATATAGCCATTGTGCCGTCAGCCAGTTACGGCCTGCAAATCGCGGCCAATGCTTTGCCGCTTGGACGTGGCCAAGAGGTTTTGGTCATGGCCGATCAATTCCCGTCCAATATCTATCCTTGGCAGGAAAAAGCCAAAGCTGTCGGCGCCGTCGTCACAATTCTGCCTGTTCCAGATGACCATGATTGGACGCGCGAAATCCTCGCCGCGATCACGGATAAAACGGCAATTATTGCAGTGGCGCAAACACATTGGGCCAGCGGGGCGACACTGGATTTAAAGAAAATAAGGACGGCGCTCGACGCAGTGGGCGGTGCGCTTGTGCTCGATTTGACACAATCTCTTGGGGCTCAACCGTTTAATGCTTCTGATATACGGCCTGATTTTGCCGTCTGTGCCACCTATAAATGGTTGATGGGGCCATACTCGCTGGGCTTTTTATATATTGACCCTAAATGGCACGATGCGGACCCGTTAGAGCATAATTGGATGAACCGCGAGGGCTCAGAGGATTTTACGGGACTGACTCATTACCGCGACACATTCCAATCAGGGGCGACTAAATTTGATATGGGCGAAAAGTCTAATCCCGCGCAATTAATGGGCGCGATTGCGGCAATGCACCAAATATTAGAATGGGGCGTGCGTCATATTTCGGAAACTTTGGGCGCTAAAACCGAATATATTGCACAGGCAGTGCAGGACAAAAAAATAAGCGTCTTGTCAAAAAACTTGCGCGCCCCGCATTATCTAGGCCTGTTTTTTGAAGGCGGTGTGCCTAAAACAGCCTCCAAAACTTTGGCCGACCAGAATATCTTCATATCTGTGCGAGGACCCGTCTTACGCGTAACGCCGCATTTATATGCGTCTGAGACGGATATTTCGCGGTTTATAACGGCAATTGAGGCTATTTAAGAGCCTTTAGTTTGATTGAGAAACAAAAATCAGGCTTTGCGTGCCCGTGTTCTGATGATTTTTAAGCAGGTTCAAACTGAATTGCTTGTGGAATTGCTTTGGGACTGCGTTTGCCGCGTGATTTGGCCCTAAACTTGCTTTAAAAGTCTTACAAATATTTTGATTTAGGATTTTGGAGACACTTATGTGGGGAAAACCTTTAAAAGCGCTGGCCGTTATCGGCGCGTTACTGGCATCGTCAGGCATGGCAAATGCACAATACGGCGATTTAAGCCCTGTTATTTTAGTTGAAACAGGCCCATCAGATAACGGCGAATACCGTCGTATGGTCTTTGTAAAGTTCCTGTCTGGCGACCGCGTTTCAGTAAATTACAAAGCGTATAATCGCGCGGAATTTATGCAAGTTCCAAACACGACACCAAGTGAAATTATTAGAGCCTGTTCAAACGGACCTGCGACGACTTTAAACGATATTCGTGTTTACGAAGCCGAAGAGGCACAATTGCGCCGCCAAGGTAAGAAGCCAGAAATCAAGCGTTTCTGCATTAAAAATATCCAAAACTGGGAAGGCGGAAACCGCTCCACATATTTGGACCCAATTTTTAACGGCATGCCACATGCCGCCAATATGAACTAAGCTGCCTCTCACCGAGCCCTATATAGGGTTTGTAGTCAGGTTTGACCTAATTTAAGCGCGCCTCTTTAGAAAAGAGGCGCGTTTTTTATGATGTCACAGATGATAATTTGGGGATAATCTCGTAAGTTCAGGATGGGTTGCCTCAAACCTGATGTCTGTCCTGATAAAGCCGTTTATGAATTTACCCTCATATTCTGCCAATAGATCTTGGTATTTGGTCCCGCAATGCTTAACTCTAGTCTTATGAAAAAACTTATTTTATCGCTACTTGCAAGTGCGGCCCTTATTGCGGGCGGAACCTTTACGCTCGTTAAGACTGGTGTCGGCGCGTCGGCGCAAGACGCGTCGTTTTTAAGGCCCAGCACGACCCCCAGTTCGTCAAAGCGAATTGTACCTGAAAATCAGGTTCAAGTTCAGCTCTCTTATTCGCCTGTTGTGAAACAAACCGCCCCTGCTGTTGTGAACGTTTATTCTTCGCGCACGGTACGGTCGCGCGGGCGCAGTGACTTTTTTGATTTCATGTTTGGTACGCGACAAGCTCCGCAAGAGCGCATGCAGAACTCTTTGGGGTCAGGTGTGATCGTCCGAGATAACGGCGTAATTGTAACGAATGCGCATGTTGTGAAAGGCGGCGACGAGTTGAAAGTTGTTTTAAATGACCGCCGCGAATTTATTGCAGAGCTGATTGCTCAAGACGAAGAAACGGATTTAGCTGTTCTGCGGATTGATACAAAAGGCGAGCGCCTGCCGTCTTTGCGGGTCAGTGCAGATGGTGATGTTGAAATCGGCGATATTGTACTTGCGATTGGGAATCCCTTTGGTGTTGGACAGACCGTAACAAGCGGAATTATTTCCGCTTTGGGTCGAACAAATGTAACAGATGTATCATCCTTTATTCAAACGGATGCGGCAGTAAACCCCGGAAATTCAGGCGGGGCCTTGGTCAATTTGTCGGGCGAACTTATCGGTGTGAATACGGCGATCTTCTCGCGCTCTGGGGGCTCTAACGGGATTGGCTTTGCTATACCGTCTGTGCTTGTGGCCCGTGCAATTGATAGCGCTCTATCCGAGGGTCGTATTGTACGCCCTTGGCTCGGTGCCAGAACGCAAGGACTGGATAGTAATATGGCCGCCGCCCTTGGTCTTGACCGCGCACGCGGCGCGATTGTAAATGATATTTATCCGAATGGCCCTGCGGCGATTGGCGGGTTAAAAGAACGGGACGTGATTTTGTCTGTCGACGGGACAGAGATAAATGATGATAGCGGTTTGAAATTTAAATTTGCGACTCTTAAGAAAAACCAAACCACATCTGCGCGTATTTGGCGGGACGGTCGAGAGCGTACAGTCAATATTCGCGCCGATATCCCAAAGGAAGTTCCAAAGCGCGATGAGCGTCAAATTGATGATTATAACCCGCTCGACGGTGCGACACTTGTGAATATGTCGCCCGTTCTGGCAGAAGAACTTGGTGTGGATCCTTATCTTTCGGGTGTTATGATATCAAAGACCATTCGCCGAAGTGCGGCTTCTGCCAATGGCCTGCGCCCGGGTGATATTCTTGTGACGCTAAACGGCGAAGACATTACCTCGACGCGCCAATTCGAATCTGCCCTCAAGCGTATTACAGATCCTGAGGATTTTGCGCTCTCAATTGATCGCGGGGGCCGTATCTATGACGTGCCCGCGCGGTACTGGCCGCAAGACAAATAGATCTGGATAAATGAACTCAGGTTGAGGTCGAGCTTTCGCAAAATGCGCACGCTTGCACTTAACGGGCTTGGCGCTTAACAGACATGCATGAGCGATCTGTTTACATCGTCAGGATTATCAAACGATGCGCCGCGTCCGCTCGCAGATCGTTTGCGCCCCCAGAAAATACAAGACGTTGTCGGACAAGATCATCTGATCGCTGAAACAGGGCCGCTCGGGCGTATGCTTGCTTCGGGTCGTTTGGCGTCTATGATCTTATGGGGGCCACCCGGTGTCGGAAAAACCACGATTGCGAGACTTGTCGCCGATCATGCCGACATGGAATTTGTACAAATCTCTGCTGTATTTTCGGGTGTGGCCGACCTTCGTAAAGTCTTTGAAGCGGCAAAATCGAGGCGTGCGACGGGACGCGGGACGCTATTATTCGTGGACGAAATCCACCGCTTTAACCGCGCCCAACAAGACGGTTTTTTACCCTATGTCGAAGAAGGCGTGGTGACGCTGATTGGGGCAACCACGGAAAACCCAAGCTTTGAATTAAACGGCGCTTTGCTCTCGCGCTCTCAAGTGTTTGTCTTAAAACGCTTGGACAGGACGGCGATGGAGAAGCTCCTCTTACGGGCTGAGGCGGAAACGGAGACGAAACTCCCCCTGACAGAGATTGGTCGCGAAACGCTCATGGGGTTTGCAGACGGCGATGGGCGTTACCTCTTGAATTTGACTGAAGAGATTTTGGCAGTGGCCCCCGACGTTCCGCTTGACGCAAAAGGGGTCGCGGAGCTTTTGCAAAAACGCGCGCCCGCATATGATAAATCGCGGGATGAGCATTATAACATTATCTCGGCGCTGCATAAATCTGTACGGGGGTCCGACCCTGACGCGACGCTCTATTGGCTCGCGCGTATGTTAACAGGCGGCGAAGACCCGCTTTATATTGCACGCAGACTTGTGCGCATGGCGTCAGAAGATATTGGTCTGGCCGACCCGACATCACTTATGATTGCCGGCGAGGCGGAGCGCACCTACCGCCTTTTAGGGTCGCCCGAAGGCGAGCTTGCTCTGGCACATGCGGCCGTGCATTTGGCGACGGCGCCGAAATCTAACGCTGTTTATACGGCGTTTAAATCGGCGATGAAATGCGCGCGCGAGACGGGGTCGCTTGCGCCGCCAGCTAAAATTTTGAATGCGCCGACTAAGATGATGAAAGAGATTGGCTATGGCGACGGCTATATTTATGACCCAGATACGCAGACAGGATTTTCGGGGCAAAACTATTTTCCTGACGAGATGGGACGACAGGTATTTTACGCACCAAAGGGCGAGGGGCGCGAGGCCCAGATAAAATCGCGCTTAGACACGTGGGATAAAATACGAAATGATATAAATTCAAGTTAGTTTCAAAGCCTTTTAAGGAATTTGAACACGTTTTAAGCTTATACTATAAGAGAAACGAACTTGGGGATTATTCTGTGTTCATTCATATTGAATGTTTATTTGCATATATGTGCGAGTCAGAATTAAGAAAATTGAGTTGAGCGAGTTCATTTGAGGACGCAATGAAAAAACCGACACATGAGGTAGATGAATATCTATCGCCGGATTTTTATAAGAAGAACAGCAATAACTCTGAAAATGGGTTTGAAGCGTTTGAGCACGACGGCGCGTTTTATTTTTGCTATTATGTAGACGGCAAGGTGACGCTTCTGAGCCAAGCCTATGCCAGTGCGGCTGCTCGAAATAACGGTATAGCGTCTGTCAAAAAGAATATGAAACTTGAAAAGCGCTATCGTTTTACAGACCGTAAAAAGAATAAATTCGGATTTGCTTTGCGCGCTGGAAATCACCAAGAGATCGCAAAAAGTTGTGATTTTGCAAGTGCCGCACTTGCAACTGATTTTGCGGGTAAATTACGAGGCGCTAAATTTAGCCAAACCCAAACCCCAAAAACTCAAGCCGCAAAAACTCATAACTCCAAACTTAGTGTGCCAGAGTCTGGAACCAAAAAACCTTACGCCTCAAATCTTCAACCTTCGAAGATTAAAGCCAAAACAGGGCAAAGCAAAAATGCATCTGTCAAAAAAAAGGCGTCTGCAAAAAAAACATCGGTTTCTAAAGTGCCCGCGCCTTCAGGTTTAAGCTCTGCACCCAGTGTGTCCGTGTCGCCTCCACTTGCAAAACGCGCCCTGACGCCGCCGCCCGTTTTAGAAAAAGCGCCTATCGCACCCAAATTTCCAATCGCAGCCCGTGTGCCCGTGTCGGCTAAACGTCCCTCACTTGCCTCTGATATAAAACCCCGCCCGTCTGTGCGGGTCGAGACTTATGGCAATACGTCGCCAAGCCGCGCGCCTGCATATGCAAAGGCACAAAGCACAACTGATTTCAGGTGGCTCTTATGGGCGTTACCGCTCATGCTCATATTGGGCGGGAGTGTTTTAGGATATTCGTCGGTTACATCCATGACGACATTGTCCAATCCCGCAAAGTCGAGCATTGTCATATCCGCAGGTGATAAATTTCAGGAAAAAGTCAAATCTGGTATAATGTCTGTTAAAACCGCTGAGGTTCCTAAGGCACTTAAAACAGACACTGAAATTAAAATGCCGACGAAACAAACGTCAACAGAAACACAACCAAGCGCGCCGCTTCCAACTCAGCCAACCGCTTCCGAGACCAAGCGCGCGCAAGCCGCTTTAATTCCGGCTTCTAATGTAAGGTCAGGGCAAAGCTCTGGACTTCCTTTTAATATATCTGCCTGCGGTACGTCGGAGAACATCTTGTTTAATGTGTCGCCAGATTTATCTGTTATGCGCGTGACGGACCTGACATCGCGCATTGAATTTGGTGATGTTCATGACCTCTCGCCTGTCGAGTTCTATGACAAGCTCACAAAACGTTTCCTGACCCGAAAATACGATCAGCAATATCTCGATTTTGTGTTTCGCTCTATGGGATATGAGAAAGGGTTCAAGGATGCGACGCCTCAAATGTTTTCCGATATAACCCTGACGCAAGGCGCAAAAGGCGTTTTGGGTTACGGTGATATTCACGGCATGCAAGTTGTGAAACTAAACGTCGCAAAGACGCGTGACCTAGAGGCATTTAACATAAAATCCGCGAATAATAAAAACGTCAGCTTTATGAAGACCAGCGGAAGCTTTATGCACATATGCCGATAAGCTAAAGACTTCGTCCTAGCCTTAAGTATTGCAGGGCGGGTTTCAAACGCGTATCACCCCGAAATGACGAGACATCTGACATGAGCGGCTTGCTTTACGTGGCCGCAGGCGGAGCAATTGGGGCCAGTTGCCGACATCTTGTGGGTATGGCCTCTTTGCGTGTGTTTGGCACAGACTATCCCTACGGCACGTTTATCGCGAATGTTTTTGGTAGTTTCCTTATGGGATTATTAGCAGGCTGGCTTGCCTTTAAAATCTCTGGCGGCACAAATATTCGCCTATTTTTAGGCGTCGGCGTGCTGGGTGGTTTTACAACATTTAGTGCGTTTTCTCTGGATGCGATTTTAATGCTAGAGCGTAAAGCTTACGGCGCTTTCGCGAGCTATGTCATGGGCTCGGTTATTGTCTCGCTTATAGCCTTAATACTGGGACTGTTTTTGTCCCGAAAGATATTTTTATGAGCGGTGTTCAAACCCTAATCGTCGAAGATACAGATGCAGGTTCGCGCCTTGATCGCTGGTTCAAACGGCTTTTCCCTCATATTGCGCATGGTCGCGTGGAAAAACTTCTCCGTACAGGCCAGCTGCGCGTGGACGGTAAACGCGCTAAGGGGAATTTCAGGCTAGAAGCGGGTCAAACCGTGCGTATCCCGCCTTTGCCAGAACCGACCGAGGTCAAAGACGTCGCGCCCGTCTACGAAGCCGATGTGCATTTCATGCGTAGCCTTGTGATTTACGAGGACGGTGATCTGTACGCATTGAATAAACCGATTGGCCTTGCCGTCCAAGGCGGGACCAAAACGTCGCGCCATATTGACGGATTACTGCCTGCGCTTGGGGCAGGGTGTCGCCTTGTGCATCGTCTGGACCGCGATACGAGCGGGGTTTTGCTCGTGGCGAAATCTGCTAAAGCGGCGGCATGGGCGGGACGGGCATTTCAGAACCGACGCGCCAAGAAGATATATTGGGGCGTCACAAACGGTGTACCCAAGCCAAGTCACGGCGAAATTAAAGGCTATATGGCGAAGGGCGTTTTGGATAACCGCTTTGGTAATGTTCATGCAGGCAAAGAAGTCATGGTGGCTGTGCGTCACGGGACAGACGGCGGAAAACATGCGCGGACACTCTATACCACGGTTTCAAAGGCGGGCCAACGTGCGGCTTGGATTGTGATGCAACCGCTGACAGGTCGCACGCATCAATTGCGCCTGCATATGCAATTGCTCGGTGCGCCGCTTGCGGGTGATCCGAAATATATGACCGACCGACCTTTGCCGGGCGGCATTGATAATAGCCTGCATCTCCATGCGCGCTCACTGACCTTGCCGCGGGAGGGGAAAGAGGACCTGTACATCGAAGCGCCTTTACCTGAGAGTATGAAACATGCGTTTGAGACGCTCGGGTTCGATATGCGGACACCTATCCCAGACCTTGAAGAAGACTTTTAGACCTGATGAAGACGAAGCTCGCTATTTTTGATATAGACGGTACGCTCGTCGATAGCCGCGCGGTCATCACGGAGTGCATGCAAGAGGCGTTCGAGCAACACGGTCTGTCTAAGCCGAGTTATGATGTCGTGCGTACGATTGTCGGTCTTTCGCTCGAAACCGCGATTGATAAAATCGCGCCCAGAGATATTAGCCATGACGACTTATTAGTTTTGGTCGAGCGCTATAAAACCGCTTTTATCCAAAGACGCGAAGCCAAGACGTTAGACGAGCCGCTCTATACGGGCGCTATGGATCTGCTTGAAACCCTCCGCGCGGACGGGTGGACTATGGGCGTGGCGACGGGGAAATCCCGACGCGGATTGGACGCAATTATTAAAACGCACGGATTTGACCGGTTTTTTGACTGTCATTTCTGCGCGGATGACGGGCCGGGGAAACCACACCCGTCTATGATACATGCCAACCTCAATGCGTGCGGTGTGCTCCCTCAAAACGCGGTCATGATAGGCGACACCTCATTTGATATGATTATGTCAAAAGCGGCAGAGGTTAAGGCGATTGGCGTGACGTGGGGATTTCATACATCCGAGGAAATTGCCGTCGGCGGCGCAGATCATCTGGTCGACACATTGGAAGAGTTAGGAGCTGTATTAAATCAGTTTTCAAGACTGCATGCGCTATGAGTAAGAAACTCTCTAAGCGCTTTTACAAGACGGTATCGGTAGAGGCGGAAGGCGCGGGCTTTGTCGTCAAGCTTGACCAATACACCCTAAGAACGCCGGGTAAAAAACCGCTCGTGTTTACGCGCAAAGACCACGCGCAATATGTTGCCGATGAATGGGACGCGCAAGTCGAAAATGTTCGGCCCGAAACCATGTCCTGTACGCGCCTATATAATGTCGTGGTTGAGCGCACGCCCGAAACACGCGAGGCGATCATTGGCGAAGGCGTAAAATATTCGAGTACGGACGTTATTTGTTACCGAGAAGGCGGTGGCACAGCTTTGTCGCGCTACCAAACCGAGCAGTGGGATCCGATTTTAAAATGGGCAAATGATTTCGGGATTGAGCTTGCCTCGACCGACAGTTTAATCGCAACAGATGCCGCGCCGTCGACTCTAGTATTTTTGAAAACCTACTTAGAAAAACGCGATGATTTAAACCTGACCTTGGCTGTACATTTTATCGCAACGCTTGGGTCTGTGGTGTTGGGGATTGCCGTTCTTGAGAAACATTTGAGCGCAAAAGAAGCATTTCGCCTGTCTCGCTTAGACGAGCTTTGGCAGATTGCGCAATGGGGCGAAGTCGATGACGCCAAAGACCGCGCAGACGAAATTGAGGCAGAACTGGTCGCACTTGCAAGATTGCTGGAATAGGAAATATTATGTCGGAACCTGTCATTGTCAAAGAACGTGCTGGCGGTAAATACACTCAAGACGTTATGACCTCGCGCCATCATTTATATGCGGATGAGCCTGCGAGTTACGGAAGTGCTGACCTTGGCCCCACCCCCTATGAATTCCTGTGCGCGGGATTGGGTGCCTGCACCTCGATCACACTGCGCATGTATGTTGAACGCAAAAAATGGAATGTCTCGCATATCGGCGTCGAAGTCAGCCACAAGAAAGTCTCCAGTGGCGACACGCCTGCAAAGGATGTTTTTACCAGAAAAATCACGATTGAAGGCGAGGTAGACGCGACACAGCGCGCCCGTATGCTCGAAATTGCAAATAAATGCCCTGTTCACAAAACGCTTGAAGCCAGCAACGCTGTGATAACTGTTGAGGCATAGGGTTTCATAATGGACGGCTCTCTCTTAAGCTCGGTTTTTATTCTGCTTGCAGCGGCTTGCTTGCTTGTGCCGATATCAAAGCTTGCGGGGTTGGGGTCTGTGATTGGCTACCTTGTTGCGGGTGTGTTGATCGGGCCGTCGGTTTTAGGGCTCATAAACGAGCCTGAAACAATATTACATTTTTCAGAATTTGGCGTTGTTATGATGTTGTTTCTGATCGGACTAGAACTGCAACCCAAACAGCTCTGGTCAATGCGCGGTAAACTCATCGGACTTGGCGGCCTACAAGTCTTCTTAACAGGGTTTTTCGTAACTCTAGGCGCGCTTTATTTAGGTCGTCCGCTCGGCGAAGCCATTGTGATTGGCATGGCCTTGGCACTGTCATCGACGGCCGTTGCCCTACAAATCATGCAAGACCGCGGTATTCTCAAGTCAAAAGCGGGCGAGTCGGGTTTCTCTGTTCTCTTATTCCAAGACGTGATTGTGATTGCCATGATTGCCGCCTTGCCGTTGATCGCCGTTTGGAGCGGGGTGAGTACAGAGGTAGGGTCTGTGGTCGACAGTCACGGAAATACGGGCAGCGGGCTGCACGGGCTGACGCTTGCCGCTGCAATTTTCGGCGCTTTTGCGGCCATGATTATCGGCGGACGAATTTTGCTCAATCCGATTTTTCATATTATAGCCAAAAGCCAAGTTCGGGAAACCTTCACGGTCATTGCGCTTTTGCTTGTGATTGGCGCGTCGCTCTTAATGGCGTGGCTTGGACTGTCTGCCGCGTTAGGGGCCTTTATTGCGGGGGTTGTCCTCGCTGATTCAGATTACCGTCATCAGCTTGAGCGCGATATCGAACCTTTTAAAGCGCTTTTATTGGGTTTATTTTTCATGTCGGTTGGCATGTCGCTCGATTTTGCGGCGCTCGCGCAAAACCCGTTCGGAATATTGGCGCTGGTGATTGCGGTTGTCGCCCTGAAGTTTTGCGTCATTTTTATAGTCGGTAAAATTTTCAAGCTGGATATATCCAGTAATATGATGTTTGCGATATTGGTGTCCCAAGCAGGCGAATTTGGGTTTGTGCTCTTTCAATTTGCCAAAACACAAGGCTTGATTGCGCCCGCCAGTGTCACAGTTCTGACGGCGGTCATCGCGCTGTCTATGGCGACAACGCCGTTTATGCTGATTGCCTATGACAGGTTTTTTGCGCCGCGCTTTAAAGCAGAAAAGCCCACAGGAGAGGCCCCGCAAAATAATCAGCATAGAGTTCTGATCTTAGGGTTTGGTCGTGTCGGGCAAATCACAAAACGCCTTCTGCATACCCAAGATATTGATACGACCTTGCTCGATCATGACGGCGAGAACATTAAATTTGCCAAACAATTCGGCGAACGTGTGTTTTACGGCGACGCGGCGGATATTGACCTGTTGCACGCCGCAGGTGCAGGCGAAGCGGATGTTATTATTATCGCTATTGATGATGTGGTGAAATCAACAGAGGCCGCGCACGATATCAAAAAACATTTCCCAAAGGCCAAGATAATCGCGCGGGCGCGCAACCGCATGCACATGTTTGATCTAATGGCGGAGGGCGTAGATTCAGTCGAGCGCGAAACTGTGCGCGGTGCACTCTCTATGGGGCGTGCCGCCCTTGTCGCGCTGGGCGTTGAAGACACGGTCGCGCGGCAACTTTCTGATGATTTCTTGACCTATGACGCGCAATTGATTGCGGAAACGTGGCAACATAGACATGACATGGATACGCTTGTGAAAAAAGCCGCAGATGGCCGCGACTTTATCAAACGCACTTTGAATGCAGACCGTGACAAACGCCTTCAAGATCAATCAAATAAAGACCAGACAAATAGAGATCCGGCAAATACAAATCAGGCAAATCCAAAGCCGTCAACAGAGGCTCACTGAGCAGACGGCAGTCCGCCCGTTTGACGTAAAGCTTCGAACACGGTGATGGACGCACTTGTGACCAAATTAAATGACCGCGCTGTTGGGGCTATTGGAATGATAATCCGACTATCGGCGGCCGCATGAACGTCTTCGGGGACGCCTTCGGATTCGCGTCCAAAGATAATCCAATCCGATGTTCGGAATTTGAAATCCGTTAAAGGCGTTGCACCTTTTGTAGTCATAAGAATCAAGCGCGGCGCGGGGCGTGTCAGATGTAGTTTGGGCGGTGTTAGCCTGTCGACTTGGAACGCCTCCCAACTTGCATGGCGTTTTAGGCGTTCGGGAACCCCGTAATCCATAGCCGTGCGACGCAAGGCTTTTGCGGTTAAAGGGAAGCCGCAGGGCTCGATAACTTCCAGTTCAATCCCTAAACACGCACAGAGTCGCATGGCTGCACCAAGGTTTTGGGCAATATCAGGTTGGAATAAGATAACTTTCATAGCTTTACTCAATGCACGTGGCGCTTTAATTAGAATAGAATCGCGTTTTTGCCGCAGTAAAATGTGGCGTTGTGACGCGATTAAGGGGTGGCCTTTATAATGGGTTTTACGCTATTAACACGCGCGGGACGATATGTATAAATTTGCCTGTAAAAAATAAGCAACCTAAGAGAGACTTATGTCCGACACGGCTCACGCTGAAATAGACAGCGAAAAAAGAGATTTTATTTATTTGGCAACGGGCGCAGTCGCGGCTTTGGGTGGCGGACTTATCGCTTGGCCCCTCGTGGCCCAGATGGGAAAGGCCGCGGATACACTCGCAGCAGGCTCTATCGAAATTAACCTCGAAAACATCGAAGAGGGCGCGCAGCTGAAAACGCTTTGGCGCGGTAAACCTGTCTTTGTTAGGCATCGTACAGCAAAAGAAATCTCTGAGGCCGAAGCGGTCGATATTGCAGTTTTGCCAGACCCTGAAACGGATGATGCGCGTCTTGTCGCTAATCCAGAAGGTCAGATAAATCCGAAATTCCTCGTCATGATTGGCGTCTGTACGCATTTCGGGTGTGTGCCGGTCGGCGAAGCAGGCGACTACGATGGCTGGTACTGTCCGTGTCACGGATCGCATTACGATACATCTGGTCGGATCCGTAAAGGGCCCGCCCCAACGAATATGGCGATCCCGCCTTACACATATGTCTCTAACAACGTGATTAAGGTAGGTTAGATATGAGCGGACATCCTTCAACATACGAACCTAAATACGCCGCGACTAAGTGGATGGATCAGCGTTTGCCGATCATCCGCATGGGCGCGGACTTTATGACATTTCCAAGTCCTCGTAATCTAAATTACTGGTGGACATTTGGCGGGATTTTGGCGCTTTGCCTCGTCTCTCAGATTATCACAGGCATCATTTTGGCCATGCATTACGTTCCGCACGTAGATATGGCGTTTGATTCCGTTCAACGTATCCGTCGCGACGTGCCATTTGGATGGCTGCTGCAGCCTATGCATGCGGTCGGAGCGTCCATGTTCTTCTTCGCCGTTTATGTTCATATGTTTCGCGGCATGTATTACGGCTCTTATAAAGCGCCGCGCGAAGTTCTTTGGATTATCGGCTGTTTGATCTACCTCGTCATGATGGCGACAGGCTTCCTTGGCTACACATTGCCGTGGGGTCAGATGTCATTTTGGGGTGCAACCGTGATTACGGGCTTCTTTGGCGCCATTCCAGTGGTCGGAGAGAGTTTGCAACAGTGGCTCCTCGGTGGATATTCCGTTGATAATGCGACATTGAACCGTTTCTTTGCGCTGCATTACCTCTTGCCATTCGTGATTGCCGGTCTTGTCGGGCTTCATGTTTGGGCTTTGCATCATGTTGGGCAGAATAATCCGATTGGTGTGACACCAAAGACCAAAGAGGACACACTCTCTTTTCACCCGTATTACACAGTAAAAGACGCGTTTGCGGTCTGTATTTTCTTGCTGATCTTTGCGTTCTTTATTTTCTATCAGCCAGACGCGCTGGGTCACGCGGATAACTATATCCAAGCCGACCCGCTTAAGACGCCCGCACATATTGTGCCTGAATGGTATTTCCTGCCGTTTTATGCGATTTTGCGCGCGGTTCCCGACAAGCTTATGGGCATTCTTTTAATGTTCGCGGCGATTGCGGTTCTGTTTATCTTACCATGGCTTGATACATCAAAAGTCCGTTCTATGCGTTTCCGTCCTGTTGCGCGTCGTTTCTTCTACATCTTCATCATCTGTTGTTTCCTACTCGGTTGGTGTGGTGCTGAAACGCCAGACAATATGGTCTTCTCTGTTGGCACAAATGCCGCGGGCGAGAAAATGGGTCTGAACTTTACATGGCTCTCACGGATAACGACGTTTTATTACTTCGCTTATTTTGGGATTTTGGCGATACTTGGCCTCGTTGAAAAGCCAAAGGAACGTCCTGAATCTATCACCAAGTCCGTTCTTGGAGGTGCACACTAATGCCCAAGTCAGATAATAAAATGACGTCATTTTTTAAAGCAGCCTTAGTCACTGGCGGTTTAGTCGTTGCAACTTTGGCCGGTACGGCCTTTGCGGCGGGCGGCGGTGATTACGCTAAGAACTTTAAGATGAAGCATCCGCATTGGCATTTCTCTGGCATGCGCGGCACATATGACCGTGCGGCCGTGCAACGTGGATATCAAGTCTACCGTGAAGTGTGTGCGTCTTGTCATACCTTAAAGCATTTATCCTTCCGCCATTTGGGTGATAAGGGCGGCCCGTATTATGACGCGGCTTTTCCAAATCCAAATGATAACCCTTACGTCAAAGCGTTCGCGGCCGATTGGACATTAGAAGACACAGACGCGGAAACAGGCGACATAATTGAACGTCCGGGTATTCCAGCCGATTACTTCCCGCCAATCTATCCAAATGACGCGGCGGCCCGCGGTAGTAATGGCGGAGCGCTTCCGCCGGACCTTTCCGTTATGGTGAGTGCGCGTACAGACGGTGCAAATTACCTTTACAATTTGCTGATCGCTTATGACGAGCCTATGCCAGAGGGCATGAAAATGTCATCGGGTACGCATTTCAACCCCGTTATGGACGGCGGCGCAATTGCGATGGCCGCGCCTTTGACAGATGGTTTGATTGAGTATGCACCGATTATGAACCCTGAAACGGGTGAAGAGATTGCAGCGCCAGACGCGACAGTGGATCAAATGGCCTTGGATGTTACAGAGTTCCTTGCATGGTCATCAGACCCGAAAATGGAACTTCGAAAGCAGACAGGTCTCGCAACGATGTTGTATCTCTTGATCTTGTCAATCTTGCTTTGGTTCTCTTATCAAAGAGTTTGGAAAAACGTAAAGCATTAGACGTTTTGAGCTCTCGTCATCCTAGGGCGTATCCCTAGGGTCCATTGGCGGATAGGTTTCCGTTTAGAAACTTTGGGTTCACAGGCTTTATGGATCCTACCCTCAAGGGGTAGGATGACGGGAAGACCTTATAGAATATCAAACGGATTTTTATTCTGAGACTGTAGCCAATCTGGATAAGTGTCTAATCCTTTATCAACTACGTCTCTCCAATTCTCTTTCATTTTTGCCCGTTTATAGTCATCCCATCTACTGGCATCATAAAGCGAGTAAAGAAGTGAAATTTCATTGGGTGTTCCCGTAATCACAGTTGGAATAGAATCTGCATCCTCTACAGTTTTAATGATGAAACGGATAGGTTCGACAATCGAAAAAATTGCACTGCGTATCTTAATGACTGATGCTGTTTCTTTCAAATTGGTCTGTTTTGTTCTCATACTATAATTTACGTGTGCATATAAATTGTCTCGCCTTTCTTTGAGAAAATTTTCATTAGCAATGGCAACGTCAATCAGCGGTTTTATCTTAGAAATTAATTTCATTTTTGTTTTCTTATCAATTTGAGGTGACTTCTCAATTTTCTTTGGTAGATGTCGGATTGTGAGAGAGCCTTTTGTTTTGCCTATTAATCCTGAGATTTGGATTATGGCTTTACTCCAAAAATTACGTTCGACAACAAAGAAAAACCCGCCACCATGTTTGTTGATAAGGTCTACTCTCTCTTTAGAGTTCACAAATAAATTTTCATATTGTTTCCATGTAATGAAAAGATCACACCATTCATTATGTAGATGATAAATAAAGGTGCCTAAGCCTTCTCCGTAAATGGATATTTTATTATCAAGAACTTCATCTGCCGATTGATTACCCATTGTGGTTCCTCCATTATCAAGGTTAAGTGTCATGGGAGTAAGAAGATATGTCAAACTGGGTACTCGGCGTTATTGGCGGCTCTGGCCTTTACGATATTGACGGGCTTGAAAACCGTGAATGGATTTCAATTGATACCCCTTGGGGAAAGCCGTCTGATGATATTCTGTTTGCGGAACTCGACGGTATAAAATTGCGGTTTCTTCCGCGTCACGGGCGCGGACATGCGCTCTCGCCGAGTGATCTGAATTTCCGTGCCAATATTGATGCGATGAAACGAGCAGGGTGCACGGACTTGCTCTCGCTCTCGGCTGTGGGGTCATTAAAGGCCGATTACCCGCCCGGTGATTTCGTTGTTGTCGATCAATTTATAGACCGTACCTTTAAGCGCGAGAAAAGCTTTTTTGGCAAAGGGTGCGTGGCCCATGTGTCTGTTGCCGATCCCGTCTGTTCACGTCTCGCAGACCTCGCACATAGCGCCGCCAAAGCCTCTGGCGCGACGGTCCATATGGGCGGGACATATCTTGCTATGGAAGGGCCGCAATTCTCAACTAAGGCCGAAAGCCATATGTATAGGGCGTGGGGATGCGATGTTATTGGCATGACGAATATGCCTGAGGCGAAACTCGCGCGCGAAGCGGAACTGCCTTACGCAACGATCGGTATGGTCACAGATTTTGATTGTTGGCACGCGGGCCATGGTAATGTCGATGTCGCGTCTGTTATCGCGGTTTTAATGAAGAATGCAGATATTGCGCGGGATACGGTTAAGACGCTTATCAAAACGCTCTCGCAAACGCCGCGTACGCCGTCTCCGCAAGGTATTGAGACCAATCTCGACACGGCCATTATAACGGCGCCAGAAGCCCGTGATGCGGCCCTCTTGCGTAAGCTGGACGCCGTTGCAGGCCGCGTATTAAATAGCTAGAGCTGGACGCCTATCCTTTAGGCGCGGATACCACTTCGTAATTTGCAATCGCCTTTACGGCAGGTGCCCAATCTGGACGCAAAACTAACGCCTGTTCTAGGTCGCGATAGGCGGGCGTGAATTGATCCAAACGGTCATAGGCGATCGCGCGATTATAGCGCGCCTCAGCCTCTTTATTTGTGCCCAGCTCAATTGCTGTTGTCGCCAGTTCAATCGCTTTGGAATAATTGCCCATAAACACTTCGCAGGCACTGTAATTCACGAAAATCAGGGGTTCGTTCGGCTTCATTTGAATCGCGGCGTCATACCATTTACGGGCTTCTTCATATTTACCTGCACGCATGTTCAAAATGCCAATATTGGTTTTTAGCGCGATCTGGTTCTTCTTCGTCAGGTCGATTTCCGACAACGCATCTTTACAACCCCGAATGGTTCCACGCCGTCCTGGATCACCTGTTTTGGTTTTCATATAGCAATCATAGGCCGCGCCGCTTCCGGAAATAATCATTTGGGCCTGCGCAGGCATAGCGCTTAAGCTGCCGAGCGCGAGGCAAGACATAGCGAATATTCTCAAAGCAAGTTTAGACATAAAAGGCTCCGTTCAATGTACCGTAGCATGAAACAGGGCTTTTACAAAATTCACGAATGCGCGAGTGGTCGCGTTGAAATAAATTCTGGCTTTACGAATCTTCGCAACGGGTTAGACATACTGTATGTCAGCCCTAAAACTTTATATTGGAAATTATAATTACTCGTCTTGGTCGCTGCGGCCTTGGCTTGTTTTAAAGAAATCTGAATTGCCGTTTACTGTCGAAGTGATTGATCTGGATATCCCGGGATATAAGGATAAACTCCTTGCGCTTACCGATGCGGGAACGGTGCCTGTCCTTGACGTGAACGGCGATCTTTTGCCTGACAGCCTCGCAATCAGCGAGTTCTGCGCCAAGGCCGTGCCCAATCTTTGGCCCAAGGACGAGACGGTACGCGCAGAGTGCAAACGCGTAGTGAAATTGATGCACGAAGGGTTCCAAGCTTTGCGCAATGAGGCCCCTATGAATTTACGCAGGCGCACATCCAGTAAGATGCCAAAGGCGTGTTTGAAGGACGCGCAAGACATGGTGGCGCTTTGGGATGATCTGCTTTCAAAACATAACGGGCCATATTTGTTTGATGATTGGACGATTGCGGACGCGTTTTACACGCCTGCCGCGACGCGCTTTGCGAGCTATGATTTGCCGCGTACCGCGAGGTCTGATACTTATATATCCGAGTTAATGTCAGATCCAGATTATTTGATCTGGGAGTCTCGTGCTTTTACAGAGGCTCATATCCTGCCCGAAACGGACCAAGTAAACCTTTAGGAACGTGTGATGAATTTAAAAGATGCGATACGGACAATTCCTGATTTCCCCAAACCCGGGATTATGTACCGAGATATCACAACGCTCCTCACAAATCGCCGTGCCTTTGCCGAAAGTGTTATTCGCATGGCGGCGCCTTACCAAACGCGAAATATCGATAACGTTGCCGCGATCGAAGCCCGAGGATTTACCATTGGCGGGGCGATCGCGTTTGAACTCGGCGCAGGTTTTGTCCCAATCCGTAAAAAGGGGAAACTCCCGTTTGATACTTACGAGCAAGATTACGATTTGGAATACGGCTCAGATACGCTTGAAATTCACGCAGACGCGGTGCGCGAAGGCGAGAAAGTTCTGCTGATTGATGACTTGATCGCGACTGGCGGCACGGCAGAAGCGGCGATCCACCTCCTGCGAAAGACAGGCGCGGATGTTGTTGGCGCGGCGTTTATTGTCGACCTACCTGATTTGGGCGGTCTGGTGCGGATTACGAAGATGGGCATCCCTGTGACGGCATTAGTGGCGTATGAGGGGCATTAGGGTCCGTAGGGTATTTTGCTCAACGTTATGACGGATTTGCTTTTGTCAATCGATGTGGCCAACGCTTTGGCGGTTTTAAAATTTTGATAACTTTGAGTGAGCAAAGCTTCTTCATTCTTCGTGCCAAGGCTTTGCATGTCGTGACTTAAAAGTTGAGCGAAGTGTGCTCATTTTTTAAGGTTTAATAATTTTAAGTATGCAAAGCTTTATACATTAAATTTAAACAGCATGATGTCGCCGTCTTTGACGATATATTCTTTGCCTTCTTGGCGGACTTTGCCGGCGTCTTTCGAGCCTTGTTCGCCGCCGTTCTCGACATAGTCCTCATACGCCGTTGTTTCGGCGCGGATGAAGCCTTTTTCAAAATCACCGTGAATAACGCCTGCACATTTCGGAGCGGTCCAGCCTTCGTGAAATGTCCACGCGCGGGCTTCTTTGGGGCCAACAGTAAAATAGGTGCGCAGACCGAGCAGGGCGTAACCGGCTTGGATTAAGCGGTTCAGACCGGGTTCTTTCAATCCGATCTCGCCCAAATATTCCGCTTGTTCCTCGGCGTCAAGCAACGCCATTTCAGATTCGATTTGAGCTGAAATAATAACCGCTTGTGCACCTTCTGATTTCGCGTGGGCGATGACTTTTTCGGAATAGGCATTGCCAGACGCGGCACTGTCTTCGTCGACATTGGCAACATATAAAACGGGTTTAGCCGTGAGGAGCTGCAACATCTTCCACGCTTTGACGTCGTCTTCGTCTATTTCAACTGTGCGTGCAGGCTTCCCGTCTTCGAGCACTGTGATCGCGAGTTCAATAAGGCGCATGGTTTGCAGCGCCTCTTTGTCATTTTGTTTTATCTTTTTCTCTAGCCCTGACTTGCGCTTTTCTAAGCTTTCAAGATCAGCCAACATCAGCTCTGTCTCGACAGTTTCGTAATCGGCCATTGGGTCAATTGTACCCTCGACGTGGGTCACGTCGTCATCGTCAAAACAGCGCAGGACATAAAGCACAGCGTCCGTTTCGCGGATATTGCCAAGGAATTGATTGCCGAGGCCTTCGCCTTTTGACGCGCCGCGCACGAGGCCCGCAATATCAACAAAGTTCATACGGGCGGGGATACGCGTCGCAGACCCGCCAATTTCGGCAATGATGTCCAGGCGGTCTTCTGGCACGGCGACGTCGCCGACATTTGGCTCAATCGTACAGAACGGGTAATTCGCCGCTTGGGCATTCGCCGTCTGTGTCAGCGCATTAAAGAGCGTGGATTTACCAACATTGGGCAAGCCCACAATTCCGCATTTAAATCCCATGATACTCTCTTTTTTAATTCGGCTTTTTAATTCGGCTTCTTAATTCGGCTTTTATTTTCGGTGAGGCTTAGACGATGGCGACGGCGCGAGCAAGTTGACCTTCGTCTGGTATTTATCAAATTCGTCTATGGCCAAAAGGTCAGTCGCGCGGGCCAGCCCATCCATCATATCATCTTTCCAGACTTTATCAGATTTTGAAAAATCTGACAGGACATAGCCGTGAACTTTGTCTTTGTGACCCGGATGGCCAATGCCAAGGCGCGCGCGGTGAAAATCTTCGCCGAGGTGCTGCCGAATAGAGCGCAGTCCGTTGTGTCCTGCAATGCCGCCGCCTGTTTTCATCCGAAATTTTCCGGGCGCAATATCCAGCTCGTCATGAAAGACGACAATATGCTCAAGTGGGATTTTGTAAAACTGCGCGGCTTTTTGTACAGACCGACCCGACTCGTTCATAAAAGTCATAGGCTTAAGCAAGAGGACTTTGACGGGACGGCCCTCAACGGAAATTGTCCCTTCCGAGGCCATGCCTTGAAATTTAGATTTTAGCGGAGAGAAATTATGAAAACGGGCAATCTCGTCAATCGCCATGAAGCCGATATTGTGACGATTGCCCGTATATTTTTCGCCCGGATTCCCCAGACCGACCCAAAGGCGCATCTCAGTCTCCGTCTTGTGAAGGGTCTGTCCGCGTTTTGTCAACGCGGACTTTACCCATGAAAGAAGTGTCGGAATTACTCTTCCGAAGTTTGTGCCGTTGCAGGAACGTCTGCAACTGCAACTTCGTCTTCTTCGTCCTCGTCTGCGACTGCTTCTGTACGAGATGCAATGATTGTTGCAATTGTAAAGTCGCGATCATCGATTGTTGGCGTGACGCTTTCAGGAAGTGTGACGTCAGAAATGTGAATCGAATCGCCGATATCTGCCTTAGACACGTCAACTTCGATCGTATCAGGAATTTTACCCGCTGGGCATTTTACTTCGATTGAGTAACGAACAACGTTTAATGTCCCGCCTTCTTTAAGACCCGGAGACGCTTCTTCGCCGACAAATGTCACAGACACTTCAACTTCGATGATTGATTTTGCGGTCACACGGTAAAAATCAACATGCACAGGCATGTCTGATACAGGATGGAACTGCACGTCTTTAGTAATGACTTTCTGCTTTTTGCCACTGTGTGAAAGCTCAACCATGTTAGCCAGGAAGTTACCTGAATTGATGGCTTTCAACATTTCATTGAATTTTACAGAAATTGATACAGGGGCATCGTCGCCGCCATAAATAATGCCAGGGACTAAACCATTGCGACGGGCTTCGCGGGCTTCGCCCGTGCCAGTTGTTTCGCGGACTTCTACATCAAGGCTAATTTCGCTCATTTTATCTAATCCTTTGATCGAAAGGTCTTTGTTTTCGACCTCTTTCACCTAAAAATTCTGCCGCCCAGCATGTCTGTGGCGGCAAAGTGGTGAATCTCTTAAATTTGTCGGCTCATATACGGAAAACTAACGCAATTGGCAAGCCCTCCCGCATAATTTGCCCGCTTTAATTTTACGGCTTATCTTTATCCAAAGAGTTTACCCTGTCTATCCGAATAATTTGGACACACTCTCATCATTCGCAATACGGCGAATGGCTTCGCCGAGCAGAGTTGCAACGGACACTTCGCGGACTTTTGCGCAGTCTTTCGCTTTGGCAGGTTGGGAAATCGTATCCGTAATGACGACCTCTGTTAAGACGGAACTTGTAATACGCTCAATCGCTGGGTCTGAGAGCACGCCGTGGGTGATATACGCGCTGACGCTGTTTGCGCCTTTATCTTTCAAGGCTTTGGCCGCATTGCACAATGTGCCGCCTGAATCGATAATATCATCGAGCAAGATACATGTCCGTCCCGCGACATCACCAATAATGTTCATAACTTCGGCTTCGCCGGCTTTGGGGCGACGTTTATCGACAATGGCAATATCGGCGTTAAAGCGTTTGGCAAGGCTTCGTGTCCGAACGACGCCGCCTGTATCGGGCGAGACGAACATTAAATTATCGCGCTCTGATTTTGAAAAACGATCTTTAATATCGGCTTCAAAAACAGGCTGTCCAAAAAGGTTGTCTGTTGGAATATCAAAAAAGCCCTGAATTTGACCTGCATGTAGGTCAATCGTCAGGACACGGTCAGCCCCTGCTTTAGAGACAAGGTTGGCCACGAGCTTGGCTGAAATCGGTGTGCGACCGCCCGTTTTGCGGTCTTGGCGCGCATATCCGAAATAGGGCACGACGGCTGTGATGCGTTTGGCGGAGGCCCGCACGAGCGCATCAATAATAATCAAGAGTTCCATTAAATGGTCATTGGCCGGCGCAGAGGTCGGTTGAATTAAGAATATATCTTCGCCGCGAACGTTCTCATTTATTTTGACAAAAATTTCTTCATCGCGAAAACGTTCGATATCAATCGATGTCAGAGGGACATCAAGGACATCAGCAACAGCGCGTGCCAGAGTTTGGTTGGAGGTTCCGCTAATTAGTTTCATGGGGGGACTACCTTAACACGCAATAACTATTGGCCGTTGAATAGTCAGCCTGCTCGTAAATGTAAATCATTCAGTGAGCATTATGACAGAAATATTACGCCCATAATCGCCAAGACCCTGATGTGTATTGTAACGATAGCTGAAATATTCCGTTGGCACTCCATAAGTACAGTCAGGCAAGGCCGAAATTTGGGTGAGTCCCGCATACTGCAAGCGTCCCAAGATAAAAGCTTTTAAATCAAAATGGGCTTTGGATTCGCCTGAATGACCGATTCTATTTTTGAGATATTTAGAAAAGTTCGAATCGAGGTTTATTAAATCAGATTCGAATTCAGGCCCAACTTCGTAATTCTCTTGAGAAATACACGGGCCAAGCACGGCAAAGATATTCTCCCGCTGTGCGCCGAGGGCTTCCATAGCAGACAAGGTTGCGTCCGCTATGCCGGCGACTGCGCCGCGCCATCCTGCGTGACACGCGCCGATCGTGCCACTTTTAGGATCTGCAAATAAGATCGGGCCGCAATCAGCACCAAGCGCGGAGAGGGCAAGGTTTGGTACTTGCGTCACCTGTCCGTCGGCTTTTGGGTTTTGTTCAAAAGGCTGCGTTACGGTCACAACGTCTGTGCTGTGATATTGATGCAGGGATAAAAGATGGCTGGGCTTGGCACCTATAGCATTTGCAACGCGCGCGCGGTTTTGGGAAACAGCATCTGGACTGTCATCTGAACCTTTACCTGTGTTGAGGCTGGCGTAGTTTCCGCCAACGCGCGTTTCAGAGACCCCGCCGCGCCGCCCAAAAAATCCGTGCGAGACCCCGTCAAGATCCAAGAGCCTATGTGTTTTAAAAGGCGGATTAGAATCCAAGGCTGGCCTCCGTCTCTTTTGGCGCGATGCAAATCGCCTTAAACAATGACCCCATTTCCTGCTCATCCATAAGGCGGTGCAATTGCCTTAGGACTTTATCCCGCGCGTCAGGCTTGGCCCGCGTCAGGGCGACGGCGCGAAGCTCTATCCCAAGTTTGGAGAGGAATGCCCTTTGCGAAATTGGGCCAAATGTTTTCAAATCGGACGCGTCTGCGAGTTCACTCAGAGCCGCAAAATCAACGCGCGCGGTTAAATCTGTCTGACCGGGATCAGAAAATACACCGACTTTTTCGTGGCGTTTTAAGGCTTGGAGCGTATCCCCAAATTCCGTCATGTCGGGCCCGTAATCAATAAACAGAGCCCGTGCAGGCGCGCGCAACATCAAGGCTTGAAGCGCGTCAATAATTTGCGCCAAGGACGGACACAACTCTAATAAGTCATCATTTTTCGCACTGTCTTGCCCTGAGGGCAGTTGCGCGCTGATCGTCTCGCTAATCGCGGTTGGGGACACGCCGAAGGTTAATCGGTCTTCGCTATCTTGGATGACAAGGCGCTCATGCCAGCCTGCGCGTCCTGCAAAGCGGTCTTTTTGAATGAACTGACGAATAGGGAGGCAATCCAGATATTCATTCCCGATTATAAGCGTCGGAAGATTGGCAATATCTTCGAAACTTCGCGTCCACGACACGTCGACGCCGCAATCGGCGAGTGTCTTTCCTTGGACGGCTTCGAGCGCAGAGCTGGCTTCAATTAAGATAACGGAAAGCGCTTCAAAAAATGCGGGGTCAAGTTGCGCGGTACGCAATATATCGCTCATCATAATGCCGCGCCCGGGGCCTAGCTCCACAAGCTGCACGCGGGCAGGGCTGCCCATATCTTTCCAACTTTGGATACACCATAGGCCGAGGACTTCGCCAAACATTTGCGAAATTTCAGGGGCAGTGATGAAATCCCCGTCCGAGCCAAGCGGGTCTCGCGTCGGGTAATAGCCGTGAACAGGATCGAGCAAACATTGCGACATATAATCGGCCACGCTTATCGGGCCTTCAGAACTGATTTGGCGCTTTAGGCGGTCTTCAAGCGGGGTCATGATCAATGTTACTCAGGTTCTGCGACGCGCTTAGGCGCAACAGGGGCGCGCTTGATCGCCCAAATCACCAGGGCGGCCCCGATTATGACCATTGGCAAAGAATAGCTCATGCCGCGTGTCAGTGGCCCAAATAAGGTCGCGTCAGGTTCACGGAACAATTCGACAAACATTCGAAACGCGCCGTAGAGAAAGATAAATCCGCCCGCGCAAATACCGGGTTTTGTTAAGGCTTTAAACCGCTTCGCTGCGATCATTAAAATGACAAAGATTGCGAGCCCCTCAAGGCCTGCCTCGTAAAGCTGACTGGGGTGACGTGGGTAGGATCCGGGATCTGAGGCAAATATAAAGGCCCACGGCACATCCGTGATGCGGCCATAAAGCTCTTGATTGACGAAATTGCCAAGTAATCGCACGAGGCCAATCCCGATGGGCGCGCCGCAGGCGACAACATCTGATATACGCATCAGGCTGATCTTGCGGGTTTTGGCCATATAAATGAGCGCCACACAGACACCGAGGAAGCCGCCGTGAAAGGCCATGCCGCCTTTCCAAATTTGCAAAATCCTAAACGGGTTTTCCAGATATGACGCCGTGTCATATAAAAGAACAGACCCGATGCGGCCGCCAACAATAATGCCAAGCAAAGCAAAAAAGACGAAATCTTCCAACATGCGCTTATTGGGAATAATGTCATTTCCGCGGGTGGCCCCGTTTGGAATCCAAATCTCTTTTTGTTTTGTTAAATGACGCGCCCACGCATAGGCGCCGAGCACGCCGAGGATATAACTGAGGCCATACCATTTGATTGAAAACCGCCCGATCGAGATAATGTCGGGACTAATCCAATCTGGAAAGGGAATCGCCTGCACGGGAATAAGATGTACTGAGGACACGATGTTGAAGACGAAATTTAGAAATGACATGGCAAACACAATATAGTTTTAGAATGAAACTGGAATTTTGATAGACTGTGCCTATATTTATAGAAAGACCTAATTCTATGAAAAGTGTCTGCGATCTTGCAAGCACTAACATCGCCATTATCTGCGTCTCTTAAATAAGACGCCCGAAAGAGAGAGTTTATGCAATCCAAATCCCGTCCGCTTGATGATTTGACAAATCTTGTCACGAATGCCGCTGGCGCTTTAAAGGGTGTCGGCGATGAGGTGAAAGCCATGGGACGTTCGCAAGCCGAGCGTCTGGTTTCAGAGATGGACCTTGTGGGCCGCGATGAATTTGAAGTGTTGAAAGAAATGCTTATGGCGTCGCGGGCAGATGTTGAGGCGCTCACTAAAAAAGTGAAAACGCTCGAAGCGCAACTTAAGGCGTAAAAACGAGTCTGTGTGCAAAGTGGCCCCCCTTTTATCCACTTGTTCCTTACATCTAGTTATTCACAAGCCGCATGCCCCTATATCTTGTCTTTGTAAAACTGTATCCTAAGCTCGTGAAAACAAGAATCGGTTTAACAGGTTTAAACAGATCAAAGGGCGTTTATGAGTGTAGTGGATACAAGATGTGCAAAGCCGGCTCCGACCTTGTCGGGGACGAAGGCTATTCGCGGAAACCCTCTGGATGTTTTCGAACGCCTCTGTATTGCTGAAAACTATGATTACGAACGCGTCAGTGCAGAGGAGTTGCACTTAACGCTGCAAAGCCTTTGGTGTGATCATGACGTGTCTCTGACATGGACGGGTAAAGACGAAATTATTCACCTGTTTTTATTATTTGAGGGGCGCATACCGGGCGGGCGCTCTGATGATATTTGTCGCCTTATGTCATTATTAAACGAACGCCTGACCGCGGGGCATTTTGATTATTGGGATAAAAACGGCACTTTGGTTTACCGAAACACGCTGTCGCTCTCGGGCGGCGCTGTCTTTAAAACAGAACAAGCCATGAATTTGCTGGCGCTTGCGCTCGACGGTGCAGAACGTGGATATCCGGCCTGTCAATATGTGGCATGGGCGGGTAAATCTCCCGAAGATGCGGTCATGGCCGCCATGATTGACCTTTCAAAGCAAATTTAAATTATGTCAAATCAAACACATCTTGTTATCGGGGCTGGTAAAATGGGCGGGGCTCTTTTGTCAGGTTGGATAAAAAGCGGCGCTGTCAAAGCGCCCAATCTGGCGATTTATGATCCACGTCCAGGAAAGGCCGCGCAAGCCGCAATTAAAGACGGTGCATTACACGTTAAATCGCTCGATGTGGAGCTTGACGATGTCGAGATCGTGCTTTTGGCGATAAAGCCGCAAATGTTTAGCAAGCTTGAATCCGATCTTGTGCACCTTGTACCTGTATCCGCGCTTGTCATCTCAATCATGGCTGGGACGTCTTTAAAACATCTTCAAACCGTGTTCCCGTCAAATCCCGTTTTGCGCGCTATGCCAAATACGCCTGCCGCGATTGGCGCAGGGATTACCGCGTTCACAGCCGATGGACGCGTATCCAAATCCCATAAAAAACAAGCCGAGAAATTGCTCAAGGCAGGCGGGGCCGTTTACGAAGTCGAATCGGAACCTTTGATTGATGTCGTCACGGCCGTTTCAGGCTCTGGGCCTGCTTACGTTTTTTATATGGTCGAAGCCCTAGAGGCGGCGGCGATCAAGGCCGGCCTGCCTGCTAATATTGCCCCTGATTTTGCGAGACAAACGATCATAGGCGCTGGTGCTTTGCTCAATGCGTCTCCAGATCAAAGTGCAGGGGATTTACGCCGTGCTGTAACCTCGCCAAACGGCACAACCCAAGCCGCGTTAGATGTTTTAATGAGCGAACCTGGTCTGCCATCCCTCATGCGCGACGCGGTGAAAGCGGCGCTAAAGCGCGCGAAAGAACTAGCGGGTTAAGGCTTTCAGATTTTTTAGAAGATGCAAACTGAAAGACGTGTCATCGTCAAAGCCTGCGAGAATACGCTCTAGAGACTTCACTCAGTGTGTCTTTTATCCTTAAACATAACGGTTTCCCCGTTCAGTAACATCACCGCACTTTGTTCTTTTGATATGTCCGCAAGCATGCGCTCCAGAAATGCATACTCTTGGTCAAAGTCTCTTTCCGAATTCTAAAATTTGCAGATGATTTGACGGTCATATGAATACCCATGTCCCGCAATATTTCAGTTACAAATTGCCCAGTAGGCAAAGTGTGTTTCCAATCTTCATAAGCAGTAAACGGCCCGTCCTCAATAACCTCTAAGATCCTGCTTTTTAGCGCATGAGGCGTCATGTCGGTGTAAAGCGTTATATCAAGGGACATATGGAGTCACTTGAGTTCAATTTGTAGGAAGGTATTGAGACGCTTTAAGTGCTGAGACCAGTCATATCAAGTGTTAGGCGTAGGTCAGAGGCATAGCCCCGTCTTGTCAGCGTCTATCACTTTAATATCCCTGATCGGCGTGATATCAATAGGGCTTTCAAGAATGCAGTGTTTCCAAGCCAAATAATGACTGTTCACAGGGTATGAGGTCATGGAAAAGACATTTAATTTAGCTGAGAATTTTTGCGTGCTTTCATCTTTAACAAGCCCGAATGGGAAGCTTTTTTCCAGACGTGTTGTGATCCTAAAATAAACACCGTTTTCAATTTCATATTTGCAAATTAGTCTTTTCCTGAAGCTGTTTCCCGTTTTGTAAACGGTAAATTCGTAAGGCTTTAAATATAAGTCGTGAGCCTATCGATATCTTGACTTTTAAAGCCATAGTCCGCGGAATGTGCAAACTCAATAAAGGTCGCCCCGACGCGTTGGTGTGTGAATAAACCTATCTAGTCCCGTTCAGTTCCCTCATGTGCCATGACAAACATATAGTTTTAGCGTTTTTGCATATACCAAAGCTATTCAGCGTGTTTTTTTGGATAAATCTTCCAATATTGACCCTCAATAATGGATTGACCCTTTGCGCGTTAAATGAAAAAACTTAAATCAGAATTCGACACATAAAGTCGACAGAGTTTGAGCGCAGGGAATACCGCCATGATTGAAAAAGCTTATCACGACCGCGACGGCCAGATCTGGATTGACGGCGAATTTGTCGATTGGCGCGAAGCCAAAGTGCATGTCTTGACGCATTCCCTGCATTACGGCTCTGCTGTATTCGAAGGCAATCGCGCTTATGGCGGCGAAATTTTTCGTCTGAATGATCACAGCCAACGTCTTTTAAATTCCGCTAATTTTATGGGATTTGAAATCCCGTTCACGCTTGAACAAATCAATGACGCCTGTAGCGAAACGCTCGCAAAATCAGGTTTAGGCGATGCCTATTTACGTCCCTTTGCATGGCGCGGATCTGACATGATGGGCGTGGCGTCTAAGAATAACCGTATTCATTTGGGTGTCGCGTGTTGGCATTGGGGTAGTTATTTTGCTGATAAAATGAAGGGCATTCGCCTGTGTATTTCCGATTGGAAACGCCCTGCGCCTGATACCATTCCGTGTAAATCAAAAGGCGCTGGTCTTTATATGATTTGTACACTGTCCAAGGACGCGGCGGCGGCCAAAGGTTATGATGACGCGTTGATGTATGATTACCGTGGTCGCGTGGCTGAATGTACGGGCGCGCATATTTTCTTTATTCGCGACGGGGAACTTCATACGCCGACAAATGATATTCTGCTCGACGGTATTACCCATGACACGGTTGTAAAGCTTGCGGAAAAGCGTGGCTATAAAGTCTATAAGCGCGATATCTATCCCAGCGAAATGGCGCATTTCACAGAATGCTTTGTTGTCGGCACAGCCGCCGAAGTCACGCCTGTTCGCGAAATCCAAGGTATTCATTACACGCCGGGCGAAGTCTGCCACGCGCTCGCGAGTGATTACGAGCAATTGGTGAATGGGAAGATCAGTCTGTAAAGACTTTTACGTCCCTTTTTTAAGCGCTGCGCGGAAATATAGCTGTCCTGTATAAACAGACAAAATTGCTGCGAGCCACAAAAAGCCCAATCCGATTTGGTGTGAAAGCCCAACAATCGGTGGGTAGGCGCCATCATTGGCAAGGCTTGCTGTCGCGATAATCCAGAACATTAAAATGAAAATCGCCAGCATTTCGCAGGCGGTTTTCCATTTTGCGAGCTTGGTCGGTGGCATGACGATAGAGGACAGGGCCGCATGTTCACGCACGCCGCTGACAAGGATGTCGCGGAATATGATGGCAATAGCAGGGATAAGGAATTGCCACTGGCCTTTGGTCACAATTGTAAACGCAATCAGACACCCTGCGACGAGTAATTTGTCAGCAATCGGGTCGATCATACGACCAAAATCAGAGGTCACTTTCCAACGCCTTGCCAAAAACCCGTCGAGGAAATCCGTAAAGCCCGCCATTAGGAATAACCACAACACAAATGATGGCCGCGCAAAAAAATGCCCATTCGGACTTACGTTCAATATGCCGTAAATAATTAACGGGATAGAGACAATGCGCGTTGCCGTCAGGAAATTTGGTACCCAGTGCAGAGGATGTTGAACCTCATTCGCAGGCGGTTGATTAAGCGTCATTCGCGGCCCCTGTACGGCCCGAGATAATTTGAGCGCCTGTAATCATTGATAAAATTGCTGCGAGCCAAAGCAGGACTTGTCCGACAGTCCAGATATGGGTGGACGGATTGCTGTATACTTCCAAAGCATTATCGCCCGCGCGCAGCCCGTCATACCACGGGGTCAACCAAGGTGAGGCCAGCAGGATACAAACGGCAAGCATTGTCAGGCCGTTCTTTAACGTGCCCCATTTTGTTTCAGGCCAACCGTTTTTCAAAAGACCACGGCCTTTGACCAATCCCACAATAATTTCGCGGGCAATGATTATACCTGCGGGAATCGCAAAGAGTGGCCCTAAAACACCTGCCTTGAAAATAACAAATAGGAGCGCTGCAAGCGTACCCGTGACAAGTACCGTGTCTGCTATATCGTCAAACCATCCATATTTGCGAAAGCGTGCGCCTTCTGCGCCGCCGACCATATCATCAAAAATATCCGTCAGCGCGGCGATAACAAATAAGAGCGATGCAAAGGCGGCGACTTGTGTCGTAGGCCATCCGCCTAAAATAATCACAATTATCACAATCGGCGTCAGCAAGAGCCGAATAAGTGTCAACCCGTCGGCAAAAGCGCCGCCCGCGCGTTTGGTAAAATCTGCGCCTGAAATGTCCGTCCCTGAACCTTCTGTCATTGTTAATTCCCCTGCCGTTACAGCAATATGTCTATTCGTTAAAGTACGCATGTATTGTTTGTGCGAGCTTTTGGCTTACACCTTCAACACCTGCGAGCTCTTCAATCGCGGCCGACTTGACCGCTTTTGCTGAGCCGAAATGCGCTAGAAGTGCTTTCTTTCGACCTGGCCCTATGCCTTCAATACCATCTAATGGGTTCTTTATCATCTCTTTTTTACGCTTGGCGCGGTGCGTACCAATGGCAAATCTATGCGCTTCGTCGCGAAGCCTTTGCAGGTAATACAGCACGGGCGTTCCAGGCGGCAGGGTGAAATCCGCGCGCCCATTCATATAAAATGTTTCGCGCCCTGCATTACGGTCTGGGCCTTTGGCAATGGCGACAAGCGTGGTGCGCTCAAGGGCCCCAATCTCGCGTAGCGTATCTGTGACAACCGAGAGCTGCCCTTTACCCCCGTCAATCAGGACGAGTTCAGGCCAGACCAAAGTGTTGTCTTTCATCAAACGCGTGAATCGCCTACGGAAAACCTCGCGCATCATGCCGTAATCATCACCCGGTATGCTCTCTTCGTCTTTGATTTTATAGGTGCGGTATTCGCGTTTAATAAAACCCTCTAAGCCTGCCACGATAAACGCCCCGACGGCATTTGTGCCTTGGATATGGCTATTATCATAGACTTCAATTCGCTCTGGCGCGGCGTCCAAATCAAACACAGATTTAAGGCCGTCGAGTAATCGTGTTTGCGAGGCGGTTTCCGCCATTTTCCGCGCGAGGGCTTCTTCAGCATTTTTGACGGCGCGGTCTACGAGCGTTTTCTTTTCGCCGCGTTGCGGGGTCTGCACCGTAATTTTCTTGCCAGAGCGTTCAGACAGCGCGTCTTCGATCAAGGTGCGGCTCGGCACGTCCTCGCTGACGAAAATATGTTTTGGGATGGGTTTATCGGCATAGAACTGCGCGATAAAGGCATCCAAGACCTGTTCTTTTGTGTCGTCTTTGACGTGGCGCGGGAAATAGGCGCTATTGCCCCAATTCTGTCCTGCGCGGAAAAAGAACACTTGGATACAGCTCTGCCCGCCCGCCGTAAAAATGCCAATCACGTCGCCGTCAGAAAACGTCGTCGGGTTCACCCCTGTCTGAGACGAATTGACCCGCGCCATAGCCCGCAATCGGTCACGGACTTCGGCGGCTTTTTCAAAGTTCAGATCTTTAGACGCGGCTGTCATTTGGCTTTGGAGCTTTTGGCGGAGACTGTCTGATTTACCTGTAAGGAAACTCGCCGCGTCGTCGATTAGCTCGCTATAGTCCTCAATAGAAATTTCGCCTGTACACGGCGCGGAGCAGCGTTTGATTTGGTGCAACATACACGGGCGGGTGCGGGCCTCGTAAATTGAATCGGAACAGGTGCGAAGTTTGAACCCGCGTTGCAGCGTATCAAGCGTACGGTTCACCGCCCACGCACTTGCGAATGGACCGTAATAATCGCCTTTGATATTACGCTTGCCGCGATGTTTTGTGATTTGCGCCGCCGCGTGGTCTTTGCGGACCAATATATACGGAAAACTTTTATCGTCGCGAAGTAGAATATTATAGCGCGGCTTAAGGCGTTTAATCAGACTGGCTTCGAGCAGCAGCGCCTCGGTCTCGCTATCGGTGACGACAAATTCCATTGCCGTCGTCGCGCGGATCATACGTTGCAGACGCACAGGGTGGCGCGTGTAGCTGGTATAGGCGGTGACGCGTTTTTTAAGAGACTTCGCTTTGCCGACATAAAGAAGGTTTTTATGTTCATCGAACATGCGGTACACGCCCGGTTTTTGCGGCAGGCGCGAAACGTAATCGGCAATCAGCTCTGGCCCTGTCAGTTCCGCACTGGCAATCGGCACTTTCATATCTGGGATATTGGAATCAGGCGGAGGCATAAAACCTAAATAGGGCGTCTAGGCGCTGACCGCAAACTTTTGTAGTGTTTCAAGTGTCACACGTTCCAGTGCAATTTCGTGCGTGGCGTCTAAGACGACATTGGGGGCATATCCCGCACGGTGTGCATCGCGCCATCGATCAAGACACAGACACCATTGATCGCCCGCGTTCAGGCCCGGAAACCGATATTCAGGACGAGGCGTCGATAGGTCATTGCCTTGGGCTTTGGAAAAACTCAAAAATTCGTCTGTCATAATGGCACACACAATATGCCGTCCGCGATCACTTGGCCCTGTCTCGCAACAGCCGTCGCGAAAGAACCCCGTCATCGGGTCGGTTGAACACGACCGAAGTTCGGTGCCAAGGACATTTTTGCTACCTTGCGTGCTCAAGTCTTGCGCCTCTTATAAATCTCTACACCCGCCAAATCCGCTTTTAACAAAGCTTGCGGTTTTGAAATTCTCACAGTGCAGGCCTCGACGCGTTTATCAGCCGCGAGTGCCCAATTAGCGATACGATCTGCAAGGGTTTCGACAAGCTGGACATGGGTTTCGAGCGCGATTTCTTCGGCTTTTTCAGCGACGAGGCCGTAATCTAATGTTTCGTGTAATTTGTCGTCTTTGGGGCTGGGCATATGGCCCATATCAAGTTCAATATCGATAATGATCGGTTGCACGCTTTCATATTCATGTTCGTGCACACCGATAAAGGCCTGAATTTGCAGACCCTTTACAAAGATTTTTTGATGCGGTGCAGATGTCCGCGCTTTGCGTTTTAAAATTTTATTCATCGGGGTTCAACACTATGTAATCTTCTGGCGGGTTATTAATTAATTCGAGGGTTAGGTCTGCCGTATCCCAATTCAAATGTTGGCCGCCGTCAACCGCTATCATCTGTCCGGTTACAGATGTGGCCGAGAGTAAATACCGCGCGGCGCGCAGGATTTCTTCGGGCGGAGAGCCGCGCTCAAGCAAGGTGAGGGCGCATTCCGCTTCAAATGCATCGAGTGTTTGTTGGGTGTTTTGATAGGTCGGGCCGGGGCCAACACCGTTGACCCGAATGGTGGGGGCCAGAGATTGCGCAAGCGTTTTTGTCGCCCAATATAGCGCGGCTTTGGACATTGAATAAGTGAAGTAAAGCGGGTTTGGCTTTAGGACGCGTTGGTCTATCATATTGATAACAGACGCATTTGCTGTTTTTGGGGATTGCGCGGCAAACGCTTGGGTAAGGGTCATGGCCGCCCGTAAATTCACATCCATATGATAATCATATGTCGCGCGCGTGAAGTCCTCTGACAGGTCAGGCCTGTAGGTTGAAGCATTATTTATCAGCGCCGTCAGAGGCGCACCAAGCGCGGATGCCGCGCGGTCAATCAATGTGTCTACATCTTGGGGCACAACTAAATTACCTTGTATGCCGACGGCCTCTCCCCCTGCTTTTTTAATCTCTTGGATAAGGAGGTCTGCTGCTAATTTGCTACGATTATAATGCACAGCAACATGCCAGCCGTCTTCGGAGAGACCTTTTGCCAGATGTGCGCCGACGCGTGTGCCTGCGCCCGTAATCAAGACTGTGTTTTGTAGAGCCATAAATGTAATCCGGTTGAGCGTTATTTCAAGTGAGGCGTATTTAGGTAAGGCGTATTTAGGTAAGGCTTATTTTAATTTACGCTTGATACGGGCGCGTTCCCCGCAGGACGGGCGACGGACTTCGACGCAAGACAAACCCGGAAGTTTCGGGTCGAGCCTTTCAAATATCCATTTCGCAATCTGTTCAAGTGCGGGTTGGTCTAGACCTTCGACCTCGTTGAGCAGGACGTGATCAAGTGGCTTAATCACCTCATTGATAAGGGTCTCAATTTTCCAGAGGTCTCTGATCCATCCCTTATCTTCTTGGGCGTCGCCTTCTATACGAACCGTGCCTGCAAAGGAATGGCCGTGGATTTTCTTGAACAGATCATTCGCATCGGCGTGACCAAAATAATGCGCGGCTTCAAATTGAAAGTCTTTTTCGATTTCAAATATAAATGAGTCTTGGGATTTATCGGGCACGACGCAGCGTCCCTACATCACACTGCGAACGACAGCCGCAAGATAGAAGGCATAGCAGAGCAAAAAGACACCACCCGTTTTTCGACCAATTGCTTGTCGTGTCATAATATAGATAAACAAAGCGACAGACGCGGCGAGCATCACCCAAATATCAAAGTAAAACAGTTGGGGTTCAATGATAACAGGCCCTGCCAGTGCAGAGGCGCCCATGACGGCAAAGATGTTGAAAACATTAGAGCCAAGGACGTTCCCGATTGCGACTTCTGAATGGCCACGATACGCGGCCACAAGCACAGTGGCGACTTCTGGGAGAGATGTCCCGATGGCAACAATTGTCAGGCCGACAATTGTTTCAGAAATATTCAAATAGCTTGCGATTTTGATTGCATTGCCAACGATCATATCTCCGCCAAAGGCGAGACCGATAATCCCGATCAAAACAAATGCGCTAGAGATGTAAACATTTGTTGGCAGACCGTCTTTGCCTTCGTCAAGTTCCGTCATTTCTGCAAGAATAGGGTCTTCAGCACCTTGTCTGCCTAATCTAAACATCCAAATCAGGTAGATAAGAATACCTGCAAAGAGGATCGCACCCTGTACAATTCCCAGAGGGTTTCCAAGAAACGCTAAGACAATAAAAATAAGCGTGGCTACAAGGCAGACAACCGCATTTCGCCCGACACCGGGCATATTGGTTGGGATGGCCATAATCATAGCCGGCGCGCCTAGCGCGAGGAGGACATTGGCAATGTTTGATCCGACGACATTGCCTGACGCAAGTTGACTTGCGCCGCGCAATACGGATTGAATACTCACAACAAGTTCGGGTGCGGACGTCCCAAAGGCGACGATTGTTAAGCCAACGATCAGGGCTGGAACACCCCAATGACGCGCGAGTGCGGCCGCGCCGCGCACGAGCCAATCCCCCGAAATAATCAGGATAACGATCCCGACAATAAGCAGGCCAAACGCTAGAAAAAGTTCCACAAATACGCCTTAGTCGAAACGTTTAAACTCAAGGATGTTTAACCCGCCAAATAGAATAGCGATAAGTGCGAATGTGAAAAGAGCCGGATCCATTGAAAACAATCCAAAAACACTAATGCCACCTGAAAAAATAACGTTCAACATAATCACGACCCTTATAACTGAATAGAATTTCAATTTTGTAATTTTACGACCATCAGATCACAAAAATTCTGTTAGCGCTCTATAGCATAAACCTCGCGCTCGCCAAGAGCAGAGATAGAGAATCAAGCGTAGAGATTGAGAATTAGGACACTGTTTCTAGACGGATTCACCCAAATAGAGTAGGGAATGAGCTAAAGCCGCTTTGTGCGGGCTGGGCGCAAATATTTGACGACAAAGATTGGGGGAGACATGGCCGAAATTTTAGGACTATCAGGGGTGTTTTTTAAGTGCGCCGATTTGGACACCTATAAGACATGGTGGAACACACATATGGGCGTGGATATTACCGATTGGGGCACAATGGAATGGGTATCCCACGAGGTCGGAGCCCATGGCAATCGGTCGATGTTTAGTCCGTTTGCGCAGGAGACAACGTATCTGGAACCGTCCTCCAAAGATTTTATGGTGAATCTGCGTGTTGACGACGTTCGTGCTTTGATTCAAAAGGCTAAGGCAGGCGGCGCTGAAATTGCTGGCGAGATTCAAGACACAGAATATGGTGTCTTTGGCTGGTTCATTGATCCCGAAGGCATAAAAATAGAACTCTGGCAGGAACCCCCTGCGTAACTGGGCGTTACTTAAACAGGACACATAATAAGGAGACTAAAATGTTTGGATTGATACCGTTTATAAAAACTGCGGGCCGAGGTCTTGGTAAAATTTTCAAAGGCAAAGAAGCCGAAGATAAGCTGAAAAAAGAAGTCAAAGATTACGGTCTAGACGCGTCGGGTGTCGATATTCATGTCGACGACGAAGGCAATGTCTCAGTAAAAGGCGAAGCTGTTAGCCAAGAAATGAAAGAGAAAATCATTTTGGCGGTCGGTAATGTTGAAGGTGTTGGCGGCGTGAACGATGAAGCCTCTGCAAAGAACGGCGGCCGGGAATCTCGTTTTCACACAGTCGTCAGCGGCGATACTCTGTCTGCGATCTCAAAAACATATTACGGCACATGGCGCCTCTACCCAGAGATTTTTGAAGCCAATAAGCCTATGTTATCTCATCCCGATAAAATCTATCCGGGTCAAGTCTTGCGTATACCCGCGATTGAAACTGCGACGTCATAGTCAAAGTTAGGTTTTAAAATTTGAAGCCCCGCTGATTTCAATTTGATTTCAGTGGGGCTTTTTTTTGGAGCTTTTTATGGAAGCTTGCATGACAAAACCCTGTGTGTCAGGCAAGCCTATTCGAATTGAAAAAAGGAATGAATATGATTGGTGTAGTCGCAAAAATAAAAGTCGCCCCAGGTAAAGAGTCAGAATTTGAAAAGCATGCGAGTGCTTTGGTCAAGCAGGTGAACGAAAACGAGCCAGGCTGTTTGATGTATGAGCTTTATAAATCCAAATCTGATCCATCTGTCTATGTGTTTATGGAAAAATACGAAGACAAAGCGGCATTGGATGCGCATGGTAAAACCGACTATTTTCTAGCGTCCCAAGGGCCTTTGGGGGCCTGCCTTGCGGCTGCGCCTGACATTCAGTCCTTTAGCCCCGTTGCTTAAAGCTGAATGACTTAAAGCTGAACGACTCTAAAATGAATTAAGCCTTCCGCGCCTAAGTTTTGCGGAGGGCTTTTTTGTCGATTTTCCCAACAGGCGTCAGAGGGATCGCGTCAATAATTTCGATATGCTTTGGGATTTTATAGGCGGCCATGGTCTCGCGCATAAACGACAAAATACTGTCTTTGATCGTTTGGGCGTCTGTGTCTTTATGGGCCTCTGTTAGCTCGACATAAAGATGGACAATATCATTTCCCGGACGCTTTGCGTCTGGCACTCCAATAATCGCGGACTCTGCGATCATGGGATGGGATTTAAGCTTATCTTCTACCTCGACTGAGAACACTTTAAACCCGCCCACGACGAGCATATCTTTGGCGCGGTCACAGATGAAAATATAGCCGTCTTCGTCCATATATCCGATATCCCCCGAATACATCCAAAGTTTCCCGTCTATCTCGCGTAAGGCATTTGCCGTCTCATGTGGGAGGTTCAAATAGCCTTTCATCGTTTGCGGGCCTGTCGAGCAAATCTCTCCGGGTTCGCCAAAAGGCATTTCTTGCGTGCCTGTTTCTGCGTCCATAATGCGAACTTGCGCACCGGGAATGGGGATCCCCACAGATCCACGTTTTAAGGCTTTCAGCGGATGCATTGTGTAACACGGCCCCGTTTCGGTCATGCCAAACACATCTGATAACATATTTTCGCCAATCACAGATTCGAGCGTGCTGCGCGTACTCTCGGTCATCGGAGCCGCGCCTGTCTTTGCGACTTTCAAATTTGAAAAATCAACCGTCTTAAACTTGGGGTTGGCGGACAGCATATCATAAAGTGCGGGTACGGCAGCAAGACGTGTCGGCGGGAATTTAATCATCAAATCACAAAACGCGTCCGTGTCGCGTGGATTGGGCACCAAGATTAAATGGCCAGCATAGCGCGCCGCGCCCAAGAGAAACGACAATCCCGCAACATGAAAGAACGGGAAGGCAGAGGCGTAGACTTCTTGGCCTAAAGTTAATTTGGGTTCCGCCACGCCGACTTGCGCGGGATTATGCATCAGGGTTCTAATGGATAACTGCGCGCCCTTGGGCCGTCCTGTTGTACCGCCCGTATATTGAATCATAGCCGTGGCCTGCGGATCCATTTCAATTTGACTGAATTGGTCTGATTGCCCCTCTACGAAGTCTGCAAAAGTCAGAGACGTGACAGACTTAAGCGGCGCAAGGTCAGGGGCAGGCGCGCCGAGGAAATCCCCAGCCCCGCAGGTAACAACATGTGTCAGGCAATCAGGGATATCTTTCAGACCTATTAGCACAGGTTTCAGATCTGCGAGTGTCAGCAGAACTTTGACGTTCGCATCTGTAATTTGGTGAGCAAGTTCGGGCGGCGCAAGCAGCGGAGATATACCCGAGCCAATTGCGCCGATTTTACTCAACGCCACAAGTGTGATGGCATATTGCGGGATATTTGGCATGTGCAGGCCGACCACATCACCCTTTTGAAGGCCGAGCGCGACCAAGGCATTGGCGACTTTATTGGCCTGCGCATTATATTCGAAATAGCTGAGCGTTTTTGTGAAATATTGGAGCGCGGGCGCGTCGGGGTGATGCGTTGCGTGGGACTGAATATAATCCCCTAATGGTCGGTCATCAAAGGGTAAGTCCTCTAGGCCCAAACGGTCATAAACCTTCTGCCAAGGGTGTGCGCGATTTGCGTGAGACGGGGATAGAGTTTCGGACATAAATATTTCAAGTGGTTTATATGTAAGGTCGGGATCGTATTGGCTAAAGTATTTTTAAGGGCTTTGCGCGGTTTGGCAAGAGACCTGCATAGGCGCTCTATGTTCACATTGTATTTGCGGAATTGTCTCACCTCCTAAGCTTAAATCACGCAAAGGTTCCGCAAATATGATGTGTTCACAAATTTTGACCTCATGTTCTAGGTCTGACTGACCCCCGCATACACTTCGTAAGTCGTTGAAGAATAGGACATAAATTAGACTTTGTCTTTAACCCCGATAATTCGCGCGAGGCCCTCTTGGGCACTCGACGCGATCAATTTTCCGTCTTGAGTATAAAAACTCCCACGGTTGAAGTTGCGGGCGCGTTCGGCGCGCGGGCTGTCTGTGTAATATAATATCCACTGGTTTAAATCGATTTCGTCATGAAACCAAAGCGCGTGATCCAAACTTGCACCGAGGACTTTGTGGGTTTGGTAGCGCACATTATGAACGCGAAGACCCGTACCCATCAGCCGCTTATCCGAAATAAACGCGAGCAATGTGTGATGCATGATCGGGTTTTTTGTGAACGTGCCGTTAAACTTAAACCAGAACCCGTCAAAGTCTTCGCGTTCATCATCAAACGGCGCGCCAAAGGCAGAGCGAATATCGACAACGTCTTGGGGAAAGGAAAACGGTCGCGACGCAATCGGGTGTTTTTTCATATAATTTTCCAGACGCTCAGTATCGGAAATCAACGTGTCAGGCGCTGGAACTTTGACAGGCAATTCCATCTGGTGTGATAGGCCCGGTTCCAGTTTATGAAACGAAATTGACGTGTTAAAAATCGCTTCGCCGTTTTGTTTGGCGACGACGCGGCGCGTCGCAAAACTGCGCCCGTCGCGAATGGGGTCGACCTCATATATAATTTGGCGTTTTGTATCACCGGGGCGCAGGAAATAAGCATGCATAGAATGGGGTTTGCGGTCTTCGGGAACGGACCGAAATGCCGCGTTCAAGGCTTGGGCTAAAACCTGCCCGCCAAATACGCGCGGGAGGCCAAGATCAAGCGACGTGCCCCGAAACAAATATGTGTCGAGCTGTTCGATGTTGAGATTGTTTTTAAGGTCTTCCAAGGAGAACATAAGCGCTTTCGAGAGAATAATTATTCAAACCCGCACATTAAATACGGTTCAGTCTGACCTATAGCGTCTCAGCGAAAGCTTCAATCGCTTTAGGTCATTTTTAAGTGCGCTGTTCTGAAACTCAGGCTAATATAAAAGTCCACTGATTTTGGAAATACCGTATGACGATTTCAATTCACCCCTTCACAGAAGACCATTGGCCCGAAATTTGGTCAATCATGGAAGGCGTGTTTCGCGCGGGCGATAGCTTTCCTAATGCTGTTGATACGACCGAGGCTCAAGGACTGGCCTATTGGGTTAATCCTGAGAAAACGATTTATACCGCGCTGAATGATACGGGCCAAGTGGTCGGCGCGTATTACATTAAGGCCAATAATATCGGCATTGCCGCGCATATTTGTAATGGCGGTTATATGGTCGCGGCCGATGCGCGCGGTCAGGGCATTGCGACGCAATTATGCCGTCATTCCCAAGACGTCGCGCGCGCGCAGGGCTATCTGGGTATGCAATATAATCTGGTAGTGTCGACGAATACCGGCGCGGTGGCGCTCTGGCAAAAACTTGGATTTGAAATTGTTGGCGCGGTGCCCAATGCGTTCCGACATAAAACGCTCGGATTGGTCGATGCCTATGTCATGCATAAAGGCTTGGTAGACACATCGTCGTGACGCACCAAACCGACTTGCCCCGATATAGTGCCGTTATCCTTGCAGGCGGGCAGAGCCGACGTATGGGCCAAGATAAGGCGCATTTAGACCTGAACGGTCAAAGCCTTGCAGACCGCGTTTTTGATAATCTGTCACGGCAATGTTCCGATATTCTTATATCGGGAACGCAGGATTACGGGTTGGGCGTACAAACAATCGCGGATCGGTCTGATGCCCCTAAGGGGCCTGTGGGCGGATTATATTCAATCTGGCAGGCTTTAAAAGACGCAGACTTAGACGGGTTCATCACTGTCCCAATAGACGGGCCAAACCTGCCTAAAAACTTTTGCGCGCTTATGGTCGGGCAGGGAAGCGCGGTCAGTGCCACGTCGGGTGGCCTGCACCCGACCTTTGCCTATTGGTCGCTTGCAGACCTTAGCGCGGTTTTTAAGACCCTTGATTTCGAACGCTCGCAATCTCTGAAATCTATGGCGCGTCTTTGTCGGGCGCGAGAGGTCAATTGGCCTGACGCATCGGCGGTTTACAATATAAATACGCCAGAGGATTTGGCCGCGTGGAAAATTTCGCACACGCGCGAACAATAATTCTTGTCAAAATCAATAGACGGGCATAAGCGGGTTTTATTGAAAGCTTTGGGCCAAATTATATTTGGCGTTTTGTCGATTTAAACAGCAGACACGGTCAGACATAAAGGCCACATTATGAGAGCAATTATTGGCTCCGTCGGGACACTCCTGATTTCTGCGGCTTTGCTATTGGCGGGCGGCGGCCTCATGGCGACCTTAATCGCCGTGCGCGCGCAAATCGAAGGCTTTCCAATAGAAGCGATTGGCCTGATGACCTCCGCCTATTTTGCAGGTTTTATCAGCGGATGTTTTGGCACGCCTTACCTTGTCAAACGTGTGGGGCATGTGCGGGTCTTTGCCGCCCTGTCTGCTATGATTGCGGCCGCCGCGCTGACCCATGCGATTTTTATCAATATTCCCGTTTGGATTACCTTGCGGGTCTTGGTCGGGTTTAGTTTTGCGGGTCTTTATTTATTGATCGAGAGCTGGATTAACGAGCAAGCCCCGAACGAGCAACGCGGGCAAGTTTTATCTCTGTACAGGATGGTTGATTTAGGGGCGATTACGGCGGGGCAATTCATGTTGACCTTGGCTGATCCTGGCCTGTTTATCTTATTCTCGCTCATCGCCATTCTGATCTGTGTCGCGATTTTTCCAATCTCGCTTTCAACCGCGTCCAGCCCGCAACCTGTGACGCAAACCTCTTTAAACCTGAAAAAACTCTATAAAAATTCCCCGCTTGCGGTTATCGGCAGTTTCGGCGTCGGCCTTGCGGGTGGATCTTTTTGGGGTGTCGCGCCCGTATTTGTCCAACAACTTGGCCATCCTGTTTTAATTGTGTCTATCTTTATGAGTGTCGTGATTGCAGCAGGGGCGATGTTGCAATGGCCTGCGGGTTTCATTTCGGATAAAGTCGGCCGCCGTCAGGTGCTTTTATTCTCATCCATTGGGGCTATGTTTTCGGGGCTTTTCCTGTGGCAATTCGCACCGAACTCGCTCAGCCTCCTGCTTGTTGGCGGGGGATTGTACGGCATGTTTGCAATGCAAATTTACGGTATGAGCGCCGCGCACGCCAATGATTACGCCGAACCCGGCGATTTTGTCGCCATTAGTGGAGGCCTACTTTTGATCTATGGTCTGGGGTCAGTCGTGGGTCCGTCACTTGCGCCGCTTGTCATGAAAGCCTTTGGCCCGTCCGCCTTGTTTGCCTTTACGGCGAGCGTTCACGGCGTCTTGTCGGTCTATGTTGCCATGCGCATCGTAAAACGCAAAGCGCCAGAGATGACGACAGATTACGTGAATATCCCGCGTCCAAGATCTATGAACCTGATCTTGCGCATGGATCCCCGCATCCTCAAAAAACGCAAAAAGAAATAGGGCTGAATTTCCCTATTTATTCTTGTAGATAATCCCGCCTTTCATGACGAAATCGACATCAAGCAGTTCCTCGATGTTTTTAAGAGGGTCGCCGTTTACGGCGATGAGATCGGCGTATTTCCCGTCTTCGAGCGAGCCGATTTTACTGTCCATTTCCAAATGCTTCGATGCGACGATTGTCGCCGCTTTTATGGCGTCCATTTCGGACATGCCTGCATCCCGCATATAGATAAATTCTTTGGCATTTTCGCCGTGCTTTGATACGCCGCTATCTGTGCCAAAGGCGATATTCACGCCGTTTTCCCACGCCAGTTTTAACATGTCCTGCATTTGCGGCCCGACTTCGAGGGCCTTTTTGGCAGAGTTAGGCGGGAGCCAATTTGTGTTATTGGCCCAATCGACCACGGTCATGCCCGCAAGAACGGTTGGGACAAGCGTCGCGTCATATTTGCGAAACAAGGCCGCGGTGCCTGCGTCTAAATATGTGCCGTGTTCAATGGATTTCACACCGGCTTTCAACGCGGATTCTATGCCGTCTTTGCCGTGGGCGTGTGCGGTAACTTTGCGGCCCATTGTTTTGGCCGACTCCACAATGGCGACCAGTTCATCATCAAAAAACTGTTGGGCCGTGCCTGCATTTGTGTTGGACAGAACGCCCCCTGTGGCGGTGATTTTAATGACGTCTGCGCCTGCTTTGATTGCGGCGCGTGTGGCGCGTCTGCAATCATCTGCGCCATCGCAAATCGTATCGCGTGTGTGAAGCTTTAAAATATCTTCGACATAGCCGTGACTATCGCCGTGCCCGCCCGTAACCGACACCGCGCGTCCCGCCGCGCGAATATGCGGGCCGGGGACTTTACCCGCCGCAATGGCGCGTTTTAGGGCAAAGACTTCTTTGGGGCCGCCGACATCTTGGACAGCGGTAAACCCTGCCATCAGAGTTCTTTTGGCATAAAGTGCGCCGTCAAAAGCTATATCGCCTGCCTCTTTCGTTACGCCGTCAAGACGCACGGTCGGGCTCCATTCATGGGTGATGTGCACGTGACTGTCGATAAGGCCCGGGAGGACGAAGCTATCTCTCAAGTCAATTATCGTGGCGTCAGGGTCTTGTAAAAATCCGTTTTCAATCCCGATGATTTTGGCATCGTGAATAATAATCGTCTGGTTTTTACGCGCGCGCTTCCCCGGAATTGCGAGAAGCGTTCCCGCATGTATCAGGGTGAAATCCGCCATGTTTTCGTGCGTATCGTCATGCGCCGTCGCAGGGGCAAAAGACAAAAGTCCCGCAACCAGTCCAATGATCGTACTCGCGAGTAGAAATTTCTTCATGGTGCTTTTCCCGTTATTATAATGTGGCCCTTTTATTTTGACGTGACCCTTATTTTAACTTGACCTTAGCCCTGAAGCGCGTGGTGCGCAATGTCGCGTCGGCAAAACCCTTCTGGCCAGTCAATGTCTTGGTCTATGCACGTATAGGCAATTTTTACTGCCTCTTCTAACGTCGCGGCTTGGGCGGTAATATTAAGAACCCGCCCACCGTTTGAGAGCGTTTTGCCGTCCTCTGCTTTTGTTCCTGCATGGAACACGACAATGCCCTCGCGTGTGTTCGCCGCGTCAATGCCTTTAATGGCGGAGCCTTTTTTGTAGGGTCCCGGATAACCTTTGCTGGCCAAGACGACATTAACAACGGGGTCGTCAAACCAATTGGGTGAGGGGATTGTGTCCAATGTACCTGCTTCAGCGGCGATGAAAATTTCCATCACATCTGATTGTAAACGCCGCATCATGACTTGGCATTCAGGGTCGCCAAAGCGGGCATTATACTCAATCAGTTTCGGGCCGTCTGGGGTCATCATAAGACCTGCAAACAGAACACCGATAAAGGGATTTCCTTCATTATGCATGCCGTCAATCGTCGGTTGGATGATCGTATCGAGTACGACTTGCATTTCTTTTTGCGTAAAGACGGGCGCAGGCGAATAGGCACCCATGCCGCCCGTATTCGGGCCTTTGTCGCCGTCGTAAGCGCGTTTATGGTCTTGGGCTCCGATGAGGGGCAGACCCGTTTTACCGTCAGATATTGCAAAAAAGCTGACCTCTTGGCCCGTCATAAATTCTTCAATCACGACTGTCTCTGATGCCTTGCCGTATTTACCCGAGAAAAATTCGCCGAGTTCTGTTTCGGCCTCTTTCAAGGTCTGCGCAATCACCACACCTTTGCCCGCTGCCAAGCCGTCGGCTTTTAGAACGTAAGGCGCGGTCATAGTTTTTAAGAACGCTTTGGCCTCTTTTAGCTCGGTGAATGTGCCGAAATCTGCCGTGGGGATATTATGCCGCTTGCAGAACTCTTTGGTGAAGGATTTCGAACTTTCGAGCTGCGCGGCGGCTTCTGTTGGGCCAAAGACTTTTACGCCAATTTCTTGCAATCCGTCGACAAGGCCCATGGCAAGCGGTTGTTCAGGGCCGACCACAACAAAGTCATAGGCGTCGCGTTGTATCAGGGCAAAGAGGCCCACCATATCATCTGCTGCGACATCGACACAGGCCGCGACTTCTGAAATGCCCGCATTGCCAGGGGCGCACACAAGGTCTGTCACAAGGTCGCTTTGTGCGAGTTTCCACGCAAGTGCATGCTCGCGGCCGCCTGATCCTATCAATAAAACTTTCATCTTCGCCTGCCTGTCATTATAAAATTCAATGAGTCCTTGGTGTGCCTTTTAGGCTATAGTAAGGAGAGAATCCAATATGAAAGCCGTAATTAAATTGGCTTTGAACTGAATGAGTTTTTGAAAGGTCTGCGTCATCGACGATACTTTATCCGCGCCCAATAATGCTTATGAATTTACAGTCTCTGAGCTGGCGAATTCGCTTAAGCGTACCGTTGAGGAAACCTATGGTCATGTCCGCGTGCGCGGGGAATTGGGCCGTGTAACCATCGCGAAATCGGGCCATTGTTATTTGGACGTCAAAGACGACCGCGCCGTGATTAATTCCATCATTTGGAAAGGCGTCATGGGACGTCTGTCTATGCGCCCCGAAGAGGGCATGGAAGTCATTATAGAGGGCAAACTCTCGACCTATCCGGGACGATCAAATTACCAGCTGATTATCGACAAGATGGAATTGGCGGGTGCGGGTGCGCTTATGGCGCTTTACGAAAAACGCAAAAATGCTTTTGCGGCTGAGGGCCTGTTTAGCCAAGAGCGCAAGGTTGAACTGCCGTTTATTCCCAAAACGATTGGCGTTGTGACCTCGCCGACAGGGTCTGTTATTCGCGATATTTTGCACCGTATCACAGACCGTTTTCCAAGCCATGTTTTGGTCTGGCCTGTCCTTGTCCAAGGGGACAAAGCGGCGGAACAAATCGCGGCCGCGATTACAGGGTTTAACCATGCAGAAGGCTTCCCCCGTCCAGATGTCCTGATTGTCGCGCGCGGCGGCGGGTCTATGGAAGACCTTTGGTGTTTTAACGAGGAGGTCGTGGTTCGCGCCGCGAGTGCATCAACCATCCCGTTGATCTCTGCTGTCGGGCATGAAACCGATTGGACATTGATTGATTACGTCGCCGATTACCGTGCGCCGACGCCGACAGGGGCTGCCGAAGTCGCAGTACCTGTCCTTGCGGATTATATGGTCACCGTCCAAGATTACGGCGTGCGCCTGACGCGCGGTCTACGTCGAAATTTGACAGAAAAAACCACAGCGCTTTCTGCCGCGCGCCTGCCCAAGCTTGAAAATGTACTCTCCGCGCCGCAACAAAAACTCGACCTTGCGATCGCGCGCTTGCCAAAACCTGAGCGCCTGTTTGATGGTGTACGGCAACGCTTGGCGCTCCTGCGCTTGCCTGATTTATCGCGCCTGACCCAAGGGTCTCAATCGCGCCTTGATATGTTTGCGGGACGATTAAAGCCTGCGCTGAATGCAGCTCTGACCCGTCACAAAGCCGCCTTTGAAAACACGGCGCGTCGATTGAAACCACAATCGATAGAACGTGCAAATACGCTTCGTACAGACCGTTTGAACGGTTTAGGGCGCACAGCCCAGCGCGCAATGGAAACACAATTGACGCGTCAAACCAATCGTTTGGAAAAAGCGTCAAAACTCCTCGATGCTTATAGCTATCAAGGCGTGCTGTCGCGCGGATACGCGCTTGTGCAAATGGGTGACGGAAAGGTTGTCCGCAGTCAGGGCGATGTGTCCGCAGGTGATGTCGTGCGTTTGACCTTTGCAGACGGGGCGCGCAAAGCGGTTGTTGACGGCAGTGCACCAGAAACCACGAAGGGGTCATCAAAGGCTGAGAAATCCACGCCGAGCAAAGCCAAACAAAAGCCCAAAACCGCAACTGTGGACAATAAGACACAAGCTGACCTCTTTTGATTTTGCCCCTTTTTATTTACACTCGGGCGCGTTAGGACAGATCATATCATTGCCCCATTGCGCCTCATCACGGTGAAAAACGGGTTGAGGAAGAGAGTGTATGAATAGCTTGTATAAAGGCGAAGCCAAAATCCATTTCGGAGATTCGGATTTTACGATTCTGGAAATGGGGGCCTTTGTTGTCTGCGCCTCAACAGGCGAGCACATTCCATTAGAACGCTTGCGCTATTGGAGCGCTGAACGCCAAGAAGCCTATAAAGATGCCAGCGCCTCTCTTGCAGCTTGGAAAAAGGCGAACCCGTAATGCGCTTTGTCCGCGCACTTTGCTTAAGCCTCGTTCTTCCGTTTACGGCGTGCGCTGATAGTTCGACATCATCAGCCGATGAGCTTGCAACACATTCTGAAAACAGTGTCAGGATTGCTCAGCCCGAAGCCCCCGTTTTAAAAACGGCACAAGTTGAACGCATCAAACCTGTTTCAGACAGACCGTCTATTGGAACACCGACACAACTTCCCAGAACGGGGCCGCCCCCGATTTTGTGCAAAGGTATCGCAAAACAAGGCGGTCTGCTTCTTTGCCAGACAGAGCCAAATGCTAAAGTTAAAATTGGGCGATCTGAGGATGATTTTTATTTCGAAACAGCGGACGCGCAAGGCCGCCTAATCGTTGGGTTTGACCGCGACGAAACTAAGACGTTTTTGGAATATGCAGGCGAAAGACTGACCCTTGATTTTGAGCCTCGCGAATATGATACGTCGCGGATAAACGGGCTGCCTAAAAACATGGTCAGTGAATATTCAAAAGCCGAACTAGCACGTATTCGTAAAGCGTCCGCGCGTAAAAAGGTTGGCTTTGCCAGTCGCGCAGAGGATATCGGATTTAAAGACGGATTTATCTTTCCAATCCAAGCCGAATATATCAAAACCACGAATTTTGGTGCGCAACGCATCCTAAATAATATCCCCAAAAAACCGCATTACGGTGTGGACCTTGCTGCGCCTAAAGGCACGCCCATTGTGGCGCCTGCTGACGGTATCGTTTCGCTCGCGGATGATGATATGTATTTCGAAGGCTCGCTTATTATGATCGATCACGGGCAGGGTTTGATCAGCTATTACCTGCATAATGATACGGTCTTGGTCGTGGATGGACAGCGCGTCACGCAAGGCGAACAAATCGCAACAGTTGGGTCAAAAGGACGCTCTACTGGGCCGCATTTATGTTGGCGTTTAAAGTGGCGAAATCGTAATCTGGATCCCGAATTGATAACGGATTGGCCGCATGCCCCATAAACCCGCCTCGCTTAACCCCTCATTGCTTAAACCCCCTTCGCTTAAACCTGAAGATTGCAAAACCATGCTCGATGTCCGCAAAGGCGTAGACGCGCTTGATCGTGAATTGGTCGCAATGCTCGTGACCCGCCAAGCCTATATGGCGGCGGCGGCGCGTATAAAAACGACGCGCGCGGCGGTATATGATGCTGACCGTATCGAAGACGTGGTGGCAAAAGTCATCGCCGAGTCCAAACGCACAGGCCTGTCGCCGGATATATCAGAACCCGTTTGGCGTTTGTTGATTGAACGGTGCATCGCCCACGAATTTGACGAGTGGGATAAACAGCGGGCGGATATGTCTTAGAAAGCTGAAATAAGTTTTCGATTTGACGGCTTTGTAATATCAAGTCAGCGGGGCAATGACCTTCGCGGATACCATTCGGAATATTTAGACCCTAAGCCGCAACACCCTTTGACCCAAGAGCGGTTTCTACGAATGCATTAAATGTCAGGGCTTTCATCGGGCGTTTAAATTGCACACCAGCGAAAGAATCATTGCTCCAGATGACATGGCCCGAGAGCCATTTTCCGTTAATGTGCAGATTGACTTTCTTTTGACCGCCAAGCAGTTCGCCGTGTTGAACTTTGACACCATTTCTTGAAATATCGACCAGAACCATGGCCACGTCGGTTTTCGCGACTTTGACCCGAACGGGGACGTTTAAAATCCGACGTTTGGCACGGGCTTTGAACCGCTTTGAGCGTCTCTGCGCTACGAAAAGTCCTAAAATCAATAGGAGGAAACCGCCGACTAGGAAAAAAGGCGGGGTGAGTTCAAAGTCTACATCACGCCCAACTTTGGATTGGTTTAAAACCCGACTATTGGCGGAGAGTCCCTTGGATTCTGAGGCGTTTAAACTGGGGCGCTCGCTCTGGGATTGTTCGTATTCAATAACGGCAGAGGTCACGCCTGTATGGTCTTCCGAGCCTTCTAATTGACCCGTTTGCAGCGCGTTTTCGCCCGAAGTGCAGCTCCAGAACTTCTCGACAGATTGCAAACTGTTAGAAAAATCTTGCGTCAGGCCATTTGTCAGTATGGGTTTTGCGTCTTGGCGCGCCTGCGTGCCTGCAAGCGCGAGCGCCGCGCGCATATTAGACACATAATCTGTGACCGCGTCCGTACCAATAGGGGCAGGTTGGGGTGCAGCACCGCTGCCCTCTATGGGCATAAGGGTTGGTAGGGATATTTGCATCGTCAGCCGATCGAGCTTTACGAGGTTTTGGGCATAGTCGCGCGTAGACGGGTTTGTTTGAATGTCTCGAACAACAGAAACCGTTTGCAATATCGTATCTATAGTTTGACAGGCGGGCGAGGTTTGAGCGTAGGCGACACTCGCGTAACTTGCTAGAAAACCTCCTAGAAGAACGGCTTTAATCCCGATATGAACCTGTCGCGTCATGGGCGTATTAGAGGGGAATTACATTAAATTACCCTTTAAAAATTACCCTTTTAACCACACATGTTTAGGCGTTTTATTTGACCCATTACACTGTCCTCACGCTGAGTTGAGGTAAATCCTGAAAATTGTGAGATGTTAACTTGCGCGGCGTGTCTATTGTATTCTCCGAAGAGGAGACCTTTATGACCGTCAAGTTCAAGGTTGAGAATTGGGGTGCCAGTCTATTGAGCGCCAGCATAATTATCTTTGCAGGCGCGGTTCCTGTTGCGGCGCAAGCAGAGTCGCATGAGGTTCAGCAGCCTGTACAAGCCGCCCTTTCTGAAACTGATCGTAATTTTCTTTTATCCCTCATCAAACGAGATGATTTGGTGTCTACAGATCGCCAAGTCTTAAATATCAAAGCGCGCTGGACATCCGCATTCGTCGCGCCAACTCTTGAGATTTATAACTTTATCCCGAATGGCAAAGTCCGTGAAACGCTCATTCAGAAAATGGTCGAAACGACAGGGCAGGATTTTGGAACCGACATTAATGCGTGGTATCGGTGGCTTTGGAATTCACCTGAACACGCGACACTTGGATACGCGGCGTTTAAAGCAGAGTTTTACAAAGGGATTGATCCGAAATTTGAAACTTATTTTAAGAACCGCCGAAAAAGCGCTCAGATACGCCTAGACGAAATTCGGTGGGGCGGAGTGAAACAAGACGGAATACCGCCTTTGAGGCAACCTAAAATGTTGAATGCAACCCAAGCGCGTTATCTGGACGATAGCGATATTGTTTTTGGAATTGAAGTGAACGGTGATGTTCGCGCCTACCCCAAACGCATTCTCGCATGGCATGAAATGTTTGTAGATAAGGTTGGAGGCGTCGATGTTGCGGGTGTGTACTGCACGTTATGCGGCACAGTTATTTTGTACGAAACGAAATTAGATGGTGTGTCTTACGAGATGGGGACAAGCGGATTTCTCTATCGGTCTAATAAACTTATGTATGACAGAGCAACACAATCTTTGTGGAACACGATAAAAGGCGCGCCTGTTTTGGGCCCGCTTGTGGGTCAAGATATTGCCTTGCAACACCGTAGCGTCGTCACCACGAGCTGGGGCGAATGGAAACGCCGCCATCCAAAGACAAAGGTTTTATCTTTGGATACAGGTCACACCCGCAATTACGCGGAAGGTGTTGCCTATCACGAATATTTTGCCACAGACAGGTTGATGTTTAACACACCCTATAGTGATCAAAGGCTGAAGAATAAGGACGAGGTCTTGGCCTTGCGGTTTAAATCAAACCCGCATGAACAACTCGCAATTTCCGTAAAATTCCTGAGGGAAAATCCAGTCTATAATGACACTATCGGTACGCAAAATGTTTTGATCTTAACCGACCCGTCTGGTGCAAACCGCGTATATGACCCGAAAGATGTTGTGTTCACAGACTTTGATGGCGATTCAATTATACGGGATAATTCGGGTCAGTCTTGGACCCTAACAGAAAGCCAACTTATCGCAGAGACAGGACAGGTTTTAGAGCGCCTTCCCTATCACCGTGCGTTTTGGTTTGGGTGGCATGCGAGCTATCCCAAGTCACGTTTGGTGAAATAGGCTGTGTTAAAGTCTACAGTCTTGCCTTATTTGTAATCTTCCTTTGGCCACCGCCTGTGTACCCAAAACCATTGAGCAGGCGCGTGTTTTATCCTGTCTTCGGTAAATTTCACAATTTGCAGAACGCCTTTGCGAACATCGGTTTCGCGCTCACCCGTCGAAGATAAGGAAATGGGATCATGTATTGTGACGTGAAAATCTGCGCCTGTGCGTGTCACAGAAATCGGCAAGAGGGGACGCCCCGTTTTTAACGCAAGCCGTGTGGCGCCCGTTGCCGTCATGGCGGGGCGGTCAAAAAATGGGACGCTGATCCCTTCATTAAATTTTTGGTCGTTTAGAATGGCCACGCTTTCGCCGTTTTGTATGGCTTTGAATAATTCCCGTCCGCCGCGATGTGTGGATTTTTGTACAAGGAATTTCGTCCCGTATTTTTCGCGCTGTTGTCTGATCCGCGCGTCCATATAAGGATTGTTGAGCTTACGGTAGGTGATGCGCACAGGCGAGCCAGATTGCGTGAGGACAGCCGCCATAATTTCCCAATTGGCAAAATGCCCTGTCACGATAATAGCGGGCGCGCTGCTTTGGAGCCTGTCTAACCCGAAAACTGTGACGCGGCTTTTGGGTGCAAAGACTTTAACGCGGTGCAAAAGCGGGAACTCGGCAAATGTACGGCCAATATTATCCCATTGATCTGTAAGCAATCTCTCGATTTCAAAAGCGGTTTTGTTAGGAAACGCAATCTTTAATCCTGTCTCGGCGATTTTGTGTTTTGACGTAAGTGGGCCTATTTTACGCAAAAGCCATCCGCCAAAACGTGACACGCCAGAAAATGGCAAAGGCATAAGCAAAAAGCGGACAAGGTCATAAAAGGCGACTTCAAGACGCCAAATCATTCGTTTGGACAAAGAGGCGCTTTGTGTCTCCTGAGTCATAGCTTTGAGGTTATTTCTGCGACGGGAGAGCGCGAAGAATAGGGTGCAAAACTTGGCGCAAAGTCAGCTCATCTTCAAAGACTACCGAGACAGGCCAAGCCTGTATTCCGCGCTTATACCCTTTAGGCAGGCGGACGTGATCTTTCTCTGTTGTGATTAACGTCGCGCCGTATTCAGAGGCCAGCATAAAGAGGTTCTCTATATCTTCATTCTTATATTTATAATGGTCGGAATAGGGGACTTCTTCGACAATTTCGCCGCCGTGACGGCGGAGCGAGTCAAAGAATTTATTCGGACGGCCAATACCCGCAAAGGCGTATAACTTGCCTGTGGGCGGTGGCTCAGAGGGGGCCAGATAAGCGGGTATAACAATTTTGCCTTTTAACTGCTGCGTTAAATGGTCATCGATTTCAAAATCTATACTGGGCTTCATCAAAATAATGGCGTCGGCGCGTTCCAGTGACGGTTTGAGTTTTTCGCGCAAAGGGCCTGCGGGAAAGACGCATCCATTGCCAAAACCGATTTCGGCATCAACAACTAAAAGCGATAATGTTTTTTCAACCTGTGGGTTTTGGTGCCCATCATCCATGATGATGGCGTGTGCCCCGTGCGAGCGCGCGGCGCGGGCGCCTTCATCTCGACCCGCGGCAACCCAGACAGGGCCGTGACGGGCAAGGAGCAAAGGCTCATCCCCAACATCCGAGGCGCTATGGCCTTTGGAGACCGGGATTGGGCCTTTTTCATGGCCGCCATATCCGCGCGTCAAAGCGACAGCATTGATGCCCATGCGTCGAAAACTTTTAAGGAGATATATCGCAATCGGGGTTTTACCTGTGCCGCCAAGCGTCGCATTGCCGACGCAAATAACAGGAATGCCGACATCAAAACTTTGGGTGTTTTTAATGCGCCGCGCGGCCGCCCATCCGTAAATCCACGAAAACGGCGTCAGTAATAACCGTATCATAGGCGCGCTATCGCGACCGTCTCTGAAATTCCAAAACTCAGGGGGGCGCATGGTGTCAGTTACCGAAAACGACTTTGGAAAAGAGGGGTTAAAACTTCCCAAATATAGTCCAAGACAGCGTCGCGCCCTGCCGCAAAGTTATGGCTTTGCTGCATGCGGTCTGCGAGTTCCTGCGGGGTCTCAAAATAATATGTGACGCGTTTTCCAATCATATCAGGATTGAGTATACGCTCTGCCGCGTTAAATACAAACATTGACATGTAAGTATCTGCAAAGCTTGAAATATGCGCGCCTGTCAGCACGGCATTGCCAAGGCGGGCAGGCTCTAGCGGGTTATGACCTGACAGGCCTTCAATCAAGGAGCCGCATACAAAGCTGATGGTCGAGAGACGGTATGCCAGACCCATATCGCCAATCGTGTCGAGCAGATAGATTTTGGTGCGAACACCGATGCGTTCAGACGCCGAATGAGATTTATAAATCATGTCTGCGGCTTCGATTTTTTTAATGACGCTATTGCGCCGTTCAGGGTGTCGCGGGGCGAGTATCAAAAGGGCGTTCGGATAGGTTTCAAGGATTTCCGCATGCGCCTTAAGGATAATCTCTTCTTCGCCTTCATGCGTACTGGCCGCGCACCAGACGGGACGCCCGTCCAACATCTTAGCCAGCCTTTTGACCTGTTTGTCTTCCGCAGGCAGGGCGGGTGCCGCGTCTTTAAGGTTTCCAGCGGATTCGATTTCTGTATCCAAGAGCCATGTCAGGCCGTTTGCGGTTTCCTCGTTCGCGGCGAGGATTTTGTCAAAACAGCCAAATATCGCTTTGGCACTGGCTTTGCGTTTCCCCCAGCCTTCGACTGAATCCACGCTCATACGGGCATTGATGAGGGCCATGGGAATATTGCGGGCTTTCGTGCCTTGGATCAGGTTAGGCCAAATCTCTGACTCCGCCCAGATTGCGATGTCAGGTTTCCAATGGTCGAGAAAACGCGACACAGAGGACGGCGAATCGAGTGGAACATATTGATGAAATGCGCGCGCGGGCAGGCGGGATTTCATAACTTTCGCTGAGGTCACAGTGCCACTTGTCACCAAAATATTTGCTGTTGGATAAAATTCTAATATGCGGTGAACAACGGGCAGGAACATGATGCATTCCCCAACGCTTGCCCCGTGAAGCCAAACCAGCTGACCCTCTGGGCGCTCTAATGTGGCGTGCCCAAAGCGTTCTTTCTGACGTATGGGATCTTCTTTTCCCTTGAGCGCGCGGCGCTTTATCCAAAGCGGCAAGAGGGGTTCTGTGACCCGGGTTAACCCCCGGTAAGAGCGTATCAGCGCTGTTTCTGTCATAGTGGTGTGCGCCCGTTTTTTGACTTAAAATCCATATCTGGGTCTGTGACGTCGTGGCCAAGCGCCCGGTCTGCATCCCCCAAAAATATGTTCATCTCGTCTTCTATTCTGTCTTTTATCTCATTGATGCGCGTATCCGTCGTGTCCGATGGAACATAGACGGGTGTGCCCCAAATTATCTTACCGCGTCCAAAGGGGAGTGGCCAGACAAAGCGGTCCCAAGACTGGAATTGTATACGATTTTTCACCGCAAACGTGCATGGCAGGATCGGAACACCGCTCAGCCGTGCAAGGCGCAAGGCCCCTTCGCTCATTCTTTGTCTTGGCCCGCGCGGCCCGTCAGGCGTGATGACAATACACCCCCCTGATTCGAGAGCGGTTATGATGTCTTGAGACGCTTTCGCGCCGCCTTTTATCGCTTGATTTACTTTTTTGCGCCGTGACCCGCGTATAGTTTTCAAGCCTAAGAAATGCGATGTGTGGGCCACTACCGCGCCGTCACGAGAGCGCGATATTAAAACGTGCGGCATTTGCCAAGATTTTTTCCATGCAGAATTTAACATCAGAAAGCGAGAATGCCATGTGAGTGCGATGAGGCCTTTGCCATTTCCAATAATATCTGAGGCTTGGTCAAACCCTTGCGTTTCCCAGCGCGTTGTATATTTGACCAAGACCATATACGCCGCAATCAGAAAGCCGAGCGAGACTTGCACAGCATTTGATTGCATGAAGCGTTTGAACATGTGCGCCCTCCCTGTTACGGCAATTTGCGTATAGGTCTATTCAAATGGAAATCTGATTATAGGTGTATGACGCCTAATTTCTGATTCCGATTTCACGCAAAATGCTCTATGCTGACTATAAAGTGAAAGTTTATAGCGTATGACAGATAATCTCAATACAGGACTAGATTTAAACGTCCCCAAAGACCGAAAGCAAGCCTATCGCGACCTGTATTGGGGGGATCACGGGTTTTTGCGTCTGCGTTTTCACAATCGTCATCATATTGGCGGAGAGATGTACCGCGAAAACCAACCCTCGCCAAACCGTATCGCAGAACTGGCCGAGCTTGGCACAAAGACGATTATCAATCTGCGCGGGCCAAGTCCGAAAGGGTTCTACCTCCTTGAGAAAGAGGCCTGCGAAGCACATGGCATCACGCTGATAAATTACCGCATGTACTCGCGGGATGTTCACACAGTTGAGGCCATTAAAGGCGCAAGAGACCTGTTTGAGAGCATCGATTACCCCGCCGTCATGCATTGTAAATCAGGGGCCGACCGCACGGGGATTATGGGCGTTTTATATAAGCATTTCAAATTGGACGAACCGATTGATACGGCCATAGAGCAATTAGCGTTTAAATACCTCCATGTCCGCCAAGGTAAAACAGGGATGCTCGATTTCTTTTTCAAAGACTATCTGAAATATGCGCAAGAGCACGATATCAGTTTTATCGATTGGGTCGAAACAGTTTACGATCCGGTTGATGTAAAATCACGGTTTATGTCCCATTGGACAGGAAATGCGTTGACCGAGCTGATTTTACGACGCGAATAGGCGCGCCTGCCTAATGTCTAATTGAAGGCAGTTTGGTCTAATTGGGCTTTTGCATTACCCTGCTATACTGAAAATCTTAGCCCTGATGCATTTCGTCATAGATACAAATACGTTTCACCGCCGAAACCTCGCGCTCGGATACTGTCCCCCCTATGTCTATTGGGATTTGATCGTGCGCCATTTATGCAGCATTTTTAGCGTTTATACTTATTAATGGAATATTAACCGAAGCTTACCAAAGTCTTAATAATTGCGTTTACTCTTGAGTCTAATAATTATTGAGGCCGAACTGATGTATCGTAAATATCATTCCATACTGGACACACATCCCGACCTCATTTGTCGATACACGCCTGACTTTAAATTGAGCTTTGTTAATCGGGCTTTTGCTGAGTTTTTTGGTGCAAAAGCTGAGAGTTTTACGGGACAGAATATTTTAGATATCGTTCAAGACAGTGAACGCGATAACATAAAACGGGCGTTGAAAGAGCTGTCCCCTGACACACCTCGCGTAAAAATATCGAGTCTCCGCACCTCTGCAGAGGGTCGAGATATCCATCTGGAATGGACCATTATCGCGCTATATGACGCGTCTGGGGAAATGTTAGAATACCAATCCTTAGGTCGGGATGTGACCGAAGAGATTGAGTTAAGAAAAGCCCTAGAAGTTCGCAATTCAGACCTTGAAGCCTCCCAATCCGAAATCCGAATTGTCCTCGATTCCATGCCATGTAAAATTTGGTATAAAGACGAAAACAATTTGATCCTAAAACTCAATGCGAAGGCAGCGAATTCAATGGGAATGGATATTGAGAGTATTGAGGGGCAGGACACGTATGATTTGTTCGGCGAAAGCGCAGAGGCATATCACATGGATGACCTTAAGGTCATAAATACGGGCGAACCCTTATTGGGGATTGTAGAGCGCTACACGCCCAATGACCGAGAACCGGGTTGGGTGCAAACGGATAAAATTCCTTTCAATCACCCCATCACAGGCAAGAAACGCATATTAGTCGTGGCGACCGATATTACGGAGTTGAAAGAGCAAGAGGCGCTTTTGAAATCCATCAATACCAACCTCGAAGATTTTGCGTCTCTGACGTCGCATGATTTACAAGCTCCGCTTCGCCATGTTGGAATTTTTGCAGAAATGTTAGAAGCTGAATATAACGATAAAATTGACGAAACGGGGAAGTCCTACATCAGCAAAATTCGCGGCGGTGTGGATAATATGAATGTCCTGATTAAGGGGTTTCTGAAATTCATGCAGTCCTCACCCGCAAATATCAAACTAGATTTGGTGAACCTATCGGATGTGATAGACGAAGCCGCAGAACGTCACCGAGAGGATTTAGAGGCGTGCGACGGCACAATCACGCTCCCAAAAGATAATATATATATACGCGGGGACGCGCCTTTACTTAATCAGGTTATTGGAAACCTAATTGAGAATGCGATCAAATATCGAGACCATAAAGTGCCCGTTCAAATTGATATTTCAGCAGAGAAATTAAACGGCAAATGGCGTATTCGCGTCGCAGATAACGGTGTAGGGATTGAGAAAAAATTTGCGCCAAATGTGTTTGATTTATTTGGACGTGCGAGGTCGCATTCGAACCGAAAAGGGTCTGGTATAGGCTTGGCCCTTTGCAAGCGTATCCTAACACTTCACGGCGGGGATATCGTATTGCAGCCTGACCGAGCCAAGGGCAGTGAGTTTGAAATAACCCTCAACTCTGCACGGTCGCAAGCCTAAAGCGCGACATTGTGAATAGCTTCATGCTAAGCGCATCGTGTTATTTTCTTAAACAAACACCCATACATTATAACAATCCTCAATCCGATCAAACTGATGCCGCCCGCTTGCAAAGG